>Ga0136643_10017656_pt1 | contig 10745 bp, 8 predicted proteins | sample TergutLab28metaG_FD_96883 | JGI IMG/M metagenome (GOLD analysis project Ga0136643, IMG submission 96883) | Labiotermes labralis P1 segment gut microbial communities from Petit-Saut dam, French Guiana - Lab288 P1 (version 3) (version 3) | ecosystem: Host-associated > Arthropoda: Insects >... | reverse complement strand
GTGATGATACCAGAGGCTGTGTAATGCAATTTTGACCTCCTGATGATGAACACATGTGCTCGAAACATGTAGAGGCATGAAATAAAACTTATTGTGAAACAAATTTTGTGCATCAAGTTGGGTAAATACTGAGATAAATATACTGCGATGCACGGTCAGCAAAACGTCAAAAAAAGAGAAATACATGTTTCAGAGCTCTGCGCATTGGAACAAGCAGCTAAAAATTTTAAGTAAAGGAAAAAGAGAGGAAGAATGAAAACACAGGGCTGGAAAGAAGGAAGAAACACACTAAAGGGAAAGAGGTAAAGAAAGACAGATTTTAATTTGGACAAGTTAGGAGCTGTACGTCTATTGTAACATTTCTGATGCGCTCCCTCGAACAGTAGGATCTAAAGAGGAGTGTATCGAATGTGGGCAAGGATATTACATTCTTCCCTACAACTTTTCGCTGTAAACTATTTGGGTCCGACACACAGCTATTTAGTGAATAATCTCGACATTTGAGTTTTTTTCACCCAAGTGAGACATCCCGTTATGTTGATTATAATCTGACACATAATATAAAAAATATATGTATATAATAGTCATACATTACTTTATATTTTATTAGATTATATTAGGTTATAATTTCAGCTGCATGTTTCGGCCCAATTGTAGGGCCATCTTCAGGCTGGTCTTTGAACATGTGGAGTGTGGAATTGATAATGCTTTCGATTAACGAGACATCGTATTGCAAGAATTGGTTAAAATAATTTTCTATTTTAAATAACGTATTTTCTATAACAATATTTTATGTGACGTATAATTTTATGTAACACACCACAATTATTTTAACCAATTCTTGCAATGCGATAACTCGTAAATTGAAAACATTATCAAATTTACACTCCACCTGTTCAAAGATCAGCCTGAATATGGCCCCACAATTGGGCCGAAACATGCAGCTGGAATTATAACCTAATAAAAAAGGTAAATCATTCCCATTACAGGCTCCGAGTTGCCCAGAGGGTTCCAGGAAGTTAAGGTTTCCAGATTACGTGACAATGACCCAGGATGGTGTTAAGGTTGTCAGCCTTACGCACCGGCCGCCTTTACCCCCAGGAAATGCTCCTGTTACTCATTTCTGTTAGAGGCTGAGTCGACCCCAGGGCCATAGTGCGATCGGAAGTTATAACCTAATATAATCTAATAAAATATAAAGTTATGTATGGCTGTAATATATATATTTTATATTATATCTTAGCTCGACATTTGAGTATAAATGCGGTTGTTGTTGTTGTCGTCATTGTCTGATTGTAACCGTATCCAATCACAGTTTCTAGACACGTGTGCGGATATACATGGTACAGCTAATAGATATATTTTTAAAACATTTAGTTCGAAATGCTCCGAAGAGTCCCTCCCACCCCATCCCCTTCTTTGTTCTGACATTGGATAACCCATTAACGTAACAAAAATATCTTTGTCATCTGTGTGGTTGTATTGTTACAGTTAGAGGCATTTGTTTCCCTGAAGTTGGCAGCGTTGTATACAATGAGACACGCCCGATCTCACCTTACATTCCTGTAACGATTCAATTTCCTGATAAATGTCTGTACACCAGAATATTGAATTTAGCATGGCTTCCTCTGATTGTGAATTCCTGTATTGAATTTCCATTTTAGTGACTTATCATCTCGCGTAGTACCGGTTAAGCTTATTTTTAAATTTCCCCTTAAAAATGAGTCTGCTCTGTCGTTCACTCATACGTACATACGTACATGTATTTATTCATTCATTCATTCATTCGTTCAATCATTCGACCAAACGTATTGAAACATTTTGCACTGAAGGCCAGATATCGCGAATAGTTTTGAAACAACTGTTTTGTTATCAGTTTCATTTCCCGCATTATTGTTTGTGGTTGGTAGAAATGCAGCTGTAAAATCTGTTCATTAAAGTTTTGTTGCCTTCAGGGATTCGAAGGAACTGGATACTCACTTCGAAACTAAGTTAGATAACTGTGCCGCGTCTCCCAGTCCATCTTCTGTGCAAGCTTTCACGGATGGAACGACCAAAATGTGAGGGGTTGCGTCGTACACAGGGAATATAACATTAGGATCTTCTTCAGGTGCCCCTTAACATTATTCTTGAAAGACTGGACAGAAAGATGGATTGGGAGAAGAGGACAAGTTTCTACAGCACATGGAATATCCATATGTCTCGCCTTTGGTCAGTTCACTTTTGGGATGCTGCAGTACACAGTTTTCAGCGTTTTTTTTTAATGTTTTGTTGACCTGCGTATCGATATAATGGTGTAACGAAAAGCCAACTTGATGCACAACTTAGTATTATCAGAGTTTTATTTATTCCCCAACTGATGCACTAGTGAGTTATCTTAAAAAAATAATATTAAAATTTACATTAAAACAGCTCCGACATGTTTCGGTGCATTTTACACCATCACCAGGGAGCGCATTAATTTGTCCTTATTACAGTTACAGTTGTAACTTCAGTAAGCACCGAAACATGTCGGAGTTGTTTTAATGTAAATTTTAATATTGCTTTTAAGACAACTCACTATTGCATCAGTTTGTGAATAAATGTACTTTGATAATATCAAGATGCACGGTACGAGTGTGAAAATTATTCTTAATATATTTCGTCAACCTGTACATGTTTCGGGCTTATCTATGCCCATCATCAGGAGGTACAACTGTATGTATACGAGAGTTGGTATTTATTATTCTTTGTAGATGACTGTCTGTTGTCCTGGTTCCAATCCAACCAGGACAACAGACAGTCATCTAAAAAGAATAATAAGTACGAATCATTGTATCCATGCGGTTGTACCTCCTGATGATGGGCCTAGATACGCCCGAAACCTGAAGAAGTTGACGAAATATACTTAGAATAAGTTGTGCATCAAGTTGGTGTTTCTTTATACGACTGGTCAGCTTGTATTTGTATAAACCTTAACATTCTAAATTCTACTGGCTGTTCCGAATATCTTTGAGGAATATGTTCACATTCTTAAGTGAAGCTCCGAATATAATGCTCAAAGCGCTTACTTTCAGTGCATCAGTGTCTGTGACGCTGTCTTCGTATGCCGTTGTCATATCATGGGGAGGAAACAAGCTTTCTGGTTCAACAGATTTCCATTTTAGGCACACGGAATTTGAATTATACAAAAACCATAACCTGATTTTCTTAATTCGATCAAGGGTCGTAAACTTAATGAGAACTACGCATGCGCAGAAGACAGATGTTAAAGCTCACGAACGCAGTTGTGAATTGGTTAAACTTTTAAAGCCTACTGGTCACGTGATGCACCACCAGTTTAACATTCAACAACTGTACGTTATGCCCACACTGTATTTATGTGTTTTGTATTTATATCTGTATTTATATTTGTATCTGAGAACAAACAACGACTTGTGCCACTTACAGCGTAAACTGATTGGTTCTTGTAACCGAGATGAAAAGTGTTTACAGCGCGGTACGGACTGGGTCTTTAAATACAGCGGTCTGCGCTTCGTCTGTAAAGGGTTAAATTGTCCGATATGGAGAACATTTAAATGGCTGTAACGTTTTCGTGAAACGTTTCATTATCAAAGTTCATTAAAACCTTTCAGCCGTTCTGCAAGTGAAACACGCAGACGGACAGACATATACCTGTGATGATTCGGAGAATCCATGAAAAATAACTGACCGGTCTCGAAGAGCAAAGGGCAGAAAATACTGTCACCCCGGCAACATTGCCTGGAACCAGGAACTGGATTAGCGTCGCGACGTTTGTACAGCTACAAGAGACGCACACGTGGAACGTGTGTTGGCGTAACGACCATTCGTTGTATGGTATTTGGTTTTCTTTTGCATCTTTACGTGTACCTCACATTACGCCCAAGCTGTAAATGAGTGCGTGATTGAATCATCATTATGGAATTGTGTTGTTTGTGGGGTTCTCGATTTCTGAACCTTTTGGCCACAGCAGTTATTTTATCGTGTTTTGTGTTCTCTGTGAGGTACGCGCTTTTAGCTAGGGTACAGTTTTTGTAACTGAGACACTGTTCACTATGATGTACATGCTGAGGCTGAAGAAACAGTTGATCATCCAGCGTATAATACAGTACAGTACAACCAAATGACAGCACTTTGGTAGATAAAATTAATGACTTCGTTGGCGTGAGGAAAACAAGACGAGCGACGAATTGGCTCTGCAGTAGCGTGGGATTATTGTGGCAGCGTTGTAAGGCGTTTTTTTATCTGCTCTGCATATCGGTCCTGTATTTCAAATACAAACATCTGTAATGAACACTTGTGATTCATTGATCGTTAAATTCACCGTGGACATGATGCCAGTGAATTCCATTGTACCTTCGTGATTCTTAATTTCCCGTCTTTAGCGACAAACATGGCGGCCATCCGAACTGTACAACCAACAGTAGTGCCTCTCAGTGTAGTGTTGTACAGTTGTGTATAGTGACAGGCCTTTTGGGAATGTAGGTACTCTGTTCATTTATCTTTCAGGAGAAATGTCATGTACGAAGATTATGCTCATACGGAATATTTTAGTTAACCACAGCTGGTAAGTGGTTTGATTTCAATTTTCTCATCATATGTAAAAGCCTTGTAGCCACCAGTATAGGGCCTGTTAGTATTACCGTGTGCAAAGCCCAGTCTCTCAGATTTGTAAATTTGCAGGAAGGGAAATGGACACTCCTTTCGAATACGTCACTCGCTGTTTGGTCTGTAACATGCCAATCATTACCATGTTTCCTGATGTGCGAACATACCCGGGAAGCTGTGTTGTCCTACCATATGGGCAGGTTTTACATATGAGTGCTCCCAGTCGTCAACACAACCGCTCTCTGCTACGCCCATCGACACAGACGTTTTCTCGGTCTGCTTACGATCCACAGTATTAACACTAAAACACGATTTTCGAGATTTTAGGCTTCCGCCGAGGTGTGTTGAGGTCTTCGTTGTTCTGGAATGTCATGCAGTGTTGGCTGGTAGTCGTCGACGTTTCGGATCAGTCTGTCGGTCTCATCTTCAAGGGTCGAGCATTTAAAGAAAACGAAGTTGTCACTGACGTTTCGGGTCAGTCTGTCTGTTCCATCTTCAAGGATCGATCAGTTAAAGAAGACGAAGTTGTCACCGACGTTTCGGGTCAGTCTCGGTTCCATCAAGGGTCGAGCAGTTAAAGAAGACGAAGTTGTCACTGACGTTTCGGGTCAGTCTGTCGGTCCCATCTTCAAGGGTCGATCAGTTAAAGAAGACGAAGTTGTCACCGACGTTTCGGGTCAGTCTAGGTTCCATCAAGGGTCGATCAGTTAAAGAAGATGAAGTTGTCACCGACGTTTCGGGTCAGTCTGTCGGTCCCAGCAAAGGTCGATCAGTTAAAGAAGACGAAGTTGTCACCGACGTTTCGTGTCAGTCTGTCGGTTCCATCTTCAAGGGTCGATCAGTTAAAGAAGACGAAGTTGTCACCGAAGTTTCGGGTCAGTCTGTCGGTCCCATCTTCAAGGGTCGAGCAGTTAAAGAAGACGAATTATAGTTACCGCTGTTTCGGCTCAACCTGTCGGCCCCATCTACGTCCAAGTCGATACCATCCGCGTCCCTACAGAAGAATGATAAAGCACGTGTTCAGTAGACCTACCCTGTGATTTCTAACTTTCTTGTTTGGGGCATGTTTATCAGCTGCATGCTGCTGTATGCACTGTTTATCAGCTGCATGCTTCTGTTTGCACTGTTTCGACGTATAAATTAGGAAACGCGTGAATGAAGTGGCGGTGTCTCATGGTGCGGTATTATCTCAGTGTTTCCCCTTTGTGTAGTTTGCTATGTGCTACTTTCTTGGAGCAGCACACACCTTCCTTCATTCGCCCTACACATTTCCCACCCTATTCCTTTACCTCTCAGTACGACGTCAACATTCTCTTGCCATATTTTTTTTTATCTCGCTTTAGGGCTGCTTCCATCTTGTCATGTATGTCATATTTTCTATTAGTATCTTCCATTTTGATTGGCCATTCGAACTGTTTACACACATGCACAATTATAAGCATACGAAGTAATTAAATAAAGAACGTAATAGTTGCTAACCTGATTTCTTTTTGCTAGTACAGAGGTTGGTCTAGAAGTCAATACTGAGAAAATCAAGCATTATGTTCCTGGCTCGTGAACAGATTACAGGACAAAATGACAACATGAGGGCTGGTGATAAATCCTTTGAAATTGTGACAACGCCAACAAATCCAAATTTTATATCCATGAAGAAACTAAGAGGAGATTTAAGTCGAGGAATGCCTACCACCATACAGTCCATAATCTTTTGTCTTCCAGTCTTTGATTCAAAAATATCTTTCTCTATGTCGTATGGGTATGAAACTTGGTTTCTCACACTGAGGGGGGAACGTGCCGGGGGTGTTTGAAAATAGGGTGCAGAGGAAGATATTTGGTTGTGAGACGTGTAAGGTAACAGGTCAGTGAGCGGAGAAGACTACATAACGAGGAGCTTTATACAGGGAGAGTCTCTCGCTAGAGGCCCCAAACTATTGTCTATAAAAAATCATTTTATTGAGATAATGACTTGGAAATTTATATACACATACCGGGAACCATGCAAAACAGGACTCGCTCATAATCGATGCTGAAACTGGTCTCCTTTCACATCCAAGCACACTTGAATGCGTTTCTCCATATTCTGGAATACTTTTCCCAAAGTGTCGACGTTGACGGCATGAATATCTTGGCGTATAGCGTCTTTGAGTTGTTCGATTGTGCGGTGTGTATTTTGTACACTTTTCCCTTCAATAGGCCCCAAAGAAAGAAGTCGGCAGGCGTTAGATCGGCATCCCCTTGTCTCTAACTTTTTAACCAATTTCTGGATGCAACACCGATGGTGCACGTCTTTCACCAAATTCCGTTCGAAACGCCGTCTGGCATGCTTTAAAGGAACCTGTTTGCCAGTATTTACGAAAGAGAAACCCGCGCTGTTCGACTGTACACATAGACATAAGTTTGGGGCCTCTAGCGAGAGACTCACCCTGTAGTTGGTACTCCTCACCAAATATTATTTGGGTGATCAAATCAAGGAGCATGAGATGTGCGTGGCATGTGGCACGTACGGGGAGACAGGAGAGGTGCATACAGGGTTTTGATGGTGAGACCTTAGGAGAATGACCAATTGAAAGAACTAGGCATAGCTGGAAGAATATTATTAAAACATGTCTTAAAGAACTGGGATTGGAGGGCGTGGACTGTATTGATTTGACTCAGTATTTGGTCAAGAGGCGAGCTTTTATGGACGCCATAATTTACTTTTGGGTCCCATAAAATTCGTGGCAGTATTTCACTAGCTGAAGGAACTGTTGACTTGTCAATAAAGACTCTACTCCATGGAGTTTATCGTCTTCTCATCTACACGTCAATATTCCAACAGGTTTCCTTCCTTCGGTTTACCCGAATAAAGTTCTGAATTCATTTCTCTGTCCTATTCGTGCTACGTGCATCAGTCCTGACGTACTTTGTGCGGCGAGGGGGGAACTTAATTACTCATCCAACCGTCAAGACGGACTACCACCCATTTTCGGAGAGTAACAGACACGTTTGCTTAGGTCATGTAAGGGCTCAGCGATATTCATACGGCGCATATTGTCAGAGAAGGCGGTTCGTGTCCTGACTGTTCCATTTCAATGAATGTAAACATGGGACACGTGCTTCGCTATTTAGTTTGTTCTGACGTCTTTAGTCATGTTTTCTTTTTGCTCAATCGTCCAAATCGGACCTAGGCCGCCTCATTATTGGGGTTTGGAGATCAAACACAATTAGACACACACAATCACACACACACACACACACAGAAGGACTCTTCTGAGGCCCCTAGTTACGCAACACACCACAAACACAACAGACGAATATCCTTACCGTCAGCGGGAATGGAACACGCGATCTCCAGCTGTCGAGCGGCGACCTACTCCTCAGACCTCACAGCAACCGGGATCGGGGATCGGCCTCTAGTCGTATCTGAATGTCTAAAACTGCTCACTTTTTTTTAGATTGTGGTTTATTTTTGGACGTGAATTGTCGACCCTTTCAAGACCAAGGTTAACCTGCATTATATTTAAGGAGTCAGCCCGTACCGCGCAGTAAACACGTCATCTCCGTTATAAAAACCAGTCAGTCACTGCTGTATAGGGAAATAATAGCTTTTTGTTCTGAAATGCATACAGAACAGACAAATACACTGTGTGAGCAGAACGTGGAATTTTTTAATGTTAACCTGGCGGTACATAAAGTAAGCAATAGGCTTTGAAATTTACACACGGTATTATTTTATTGTAATATTATTGTGATGAATTTACAGTGAACGCGTTAGTGTTTTAATAATAACGTGCATTCGGTATTGATTTTAAAATAGCTTTCTAAAAGCCGAAACATATGATCTTTGTTTATGACCCTGTTTAGGTAAGGTGTTAAGAAAATAAATTCTCTTTAGAAAGAACATAGAATTTTATTCATTTTTTGTAAAAGAAAACAAGAATAAAATAATAAAAATTGCACTTAACTCGGTTTTCAATTCGCTTGAAGAGGCGTATCACGTAAAATGAGTGGTAGAAATATATGTGTATGAATTTGACATTCAGAGGACCGTGCATCGTGTTATATCGTTATAATAAAACGAACGAGAAGCACTAATTTCTCAAATTTATTTTTGGATTAGGACTCTACATATTTCGGACGGTATCTCTGTCCATCATCAGGAGCCCAGCACTGTACACACGGCAAGAGGCACGTGTATAGGTCATAGAGTTTTTATTTTTTTTAATTTTTTCAACACTATGTGTTTCAACATACAAATAAATACCACACGTCAGTCATAAACACAACATTTATTTTATATACAATGGTATATATACGTCAGGGCGACATGTTTCAACCTAGGATGAACTACTAGTTCGAAACATGTCGCCCAGACATATATATATACCATTGTATATAAAATAAATATTGTGTTAATGACTGACGTGTGGTATTTATTCATACATTTTATGCTGACTGCTTGCTAGCAAGGTCATACAGTTTATGCTAGCAAGCAGTCAGCATAACCTGTATGACCTATGCCTATTGCTGTGTGTACAGTGCTGGACTCCTGATGATGGACAGATATAGTGTCTGAAACATGTAGAGTCCTATTCCAAAAATAAATTTGAGAAATTAGTGCTTCTCTTTGCTTTTATTATAGGAATATATGTGTGTATGGTCTCGTGCGTTATGTATTTTCGGAAAGCTTGTGTATCGTGATAATAGGAGACGGATACAGTCTCTCTGAGACGATGGTCTCCATTAACCACCTGACGTAGCTGCCAGCCCTTTAGTGTTTTATTAAATAACTTCCCGCGAAAGCTTCAAAACATACACACCGTAATGGAGCTTTGAGTTTCATGTAGGTATGGGGTTTCTCCAGCAGCTCATCAACTTCCAACTTACGAAGAAGCACTCAGCACTCTGAAGATAGTGTGTTATATCGTATGCTCTCTATTAAACACAACATGGAATTATGCATAAATAATTGTGCAACTTAGTGACCCATTTCTGTGTGTAGCGTCCGCAAGTATTGATGGATTGTAGTTCTATATTTGACAGTAGAAATTACAGAATTAGCGTGCTTGCATGATTTTATTAGTTGTCCTTTGGCCTTGTGGCCCTGACGTGATGTGTGCCAGTCGGAAAAAGCAAACGGGAGAAAGGAAGTACAAACTGAGAGGTGAATATTTGATGATAACTCCGAATCGACAGATGTTCGTACCGAAACACGTATGCACGAACATTTTTTTTCACTTTCGATGACTGCATTATTTAGACAGTGGCTTTCCCATGCTGTGTATGTGCCTTTCTTTTCACTTACGTACAGTCTGTTCCCTGATGTCGTATCGTCCTTTGCATTATAGTGCTTTCTGATTAAACTTTGGGCCGCGGTAGGTCAGTCGGTATGGCGACTGAGCTACGGGCTGGACGGTCCGGGATCGAATACCGGTGGGGACGAGATTTTTCCGCCCGTCCAGACCGGCTCTGGGGCCCACCCAGCCTCCTGTACAATGGGTACCGGGTCTTTCCCGGGGGTAAAATGCGGCCGGGGCGTGCTGCTGACCACTCACCCCCTTTTGTGCCGCGGTCATTGAAGGGTAGAGCTATACCTCTACCCACCCTTTGGGCCACACCGGGCCTGTAACGGAAAACTTTACCTTTTTACCTGATTAAACTTCGCTTATTCAGTCTGACACAACACAGGATTATTTTTATTCAAATAGTCCCTTTGCATGCGTGCTACATGTTCGGCCTGTACTTATACCATCATAAGACATGTCAATACAAAAATCTTATAAGGAAAAATGCAATAAAATCCAAGTGGCTTCTCGTTTATTGTCACTAATTTTTATAATGTTAAAACAGAATATGTAAAAAATATAAACTTTTAGGATCTAAATATTTTTTCAAATGGTGATGTAAAGACTCAAGTGGCGCGTATGGGTGAGGAGAGGGGAGTGTATAGGGTCTTGCTGGAGAAACCGGAAGGAATAGAGACCACTGGGGAGACCTAGGCGTAGATGGGAGGATAATATTAGGACGGATCTCCGGGAGGTGGGATGTGGGTATATGGACTGGATTGGGCTGGCCCAGGATAGAGACAGGTGGCGGACTCTTGTGAGTGCGGTAATGAACCTTCGGGTTCCGTGAAATGCGGGGAATTTCTTGACTAG
>Ga0136643_10017655_pt1 | contig 10745 bp, 7 predicted proteins | sample TergutLab28metaG_FD_96883 | JGI IMG/M metagenome (GOLD analysis project Ga0136643, IMG submission 96883) | Labiotermes labralis P1 segment gut microbial communities from Petit-Saut dam, French Guiana - Lab288 P1 (version 3) (version 3) | ecosystem: Host-associated > Arthropoda: Insects >... | reverse complement strand
TCTGGTGAGAAATGCTGGACATATGGTTCCATCAGACCAGTCTAAGTGGGCATTTGATTTAATTAACAGGTTTACTGCTGACAAACCTTTTCATTCATTATGATGCTGAAATACTGATGAACTTGGATGTGTTCCTGTATTTTCTGTCTTGTCTCTCGAGTGGTTGACCTTTTCACTGCTAAAGTGTATGTGCCCCTGCATCCCTTGTTCAGATGAGAGATTGTGGAAAAATAAGAAAATTAAATAGCATGTATTTATCTCTGAGTTTTAGCCATAAGTGCTCTGTTAAAACAGATGTGAAAATAGGTATTTGATCACGTAATTTATAAAACTGTTCTGCCAACCCCAGATTTGTGTATCACAAATTAAAAATAAAAAAGCACAAATGCAGCAATTCAATTATAACAAAATAGATCTCAAAACACACTTCATATCAGGTGCCAACTCCTGCATGTTTCAGCACCAGTGTGCCATCATCAGGGAGTTTTTCAGTAACAAAGTTTTGTGGGTCCAACTAGTATTTGATGCACAATTTGCCCACACTCCCATCGTGAAAGTTAAAAGTCTTAAAATGTGAAACTTCATATTCCACATTCGCATTGCTGCAGCACCAATACCACACAATGATAAAAAAACCTCCTTTGCTACAAATATATAGGTGTTATTCTTCCTGGGCTGTGCATATCAACACCCATAGCAAAATATGATGCAAAAGGATCTCATCCAGCTGAAGTGTATGGTTTAACCTGTCAGGGCATATATACTGACACAGGTTACAACAGATATACATCAGTGTCTATTCCATGTTATCATATCTCAAATTTAAAAAAGTATGTGTGCCAAATTTTTTCTCTGAACCCAGAGTTTCACTTCCAGAACAACTTGGCATTGCAGTTACATTGTGATATAATGTGCAGAACATATTTTATTTAAAAATATTTTTCTTCCTTTTAGTTATATATGTACTGTTTTTCTTCTGTGTCTTAATTTAATCAAGATATTTTACCATTAGTATATTTAATTTTTGCATGTTGGGTTAACAGTTTCTCCTCAGCACCGTATATTCAAAACACCCTAAATCTATCTTGTTCCCTTAGTGGTGATTGGAAAGGGTATGTAGTCAAACACAACTATGTCAATTAAGGTGTATTTAATGGCTATACTAGACAACTACATGTTTCGGGCTTTACTGGCCATCTTCAGGTTGTCTTCAAGAGAACTTAAGGTCCTACTATATACATTGAGCACGCACGTGGTGCAGAGATCTCTACATACGGGCCTTATTGTGTAATGTGATTTCCATATGTGGTGGTATGCTGTGACTAGAGACACGATAGTCTGGTGGCTAGTGTCAAGTTTGAAGGTGCTTGTTGCCCTGGTGTTATGAAGAGGTGTGTTCCTCTTCCTTCCTCTTAATTGGGGTCATGTTGACATAGTTGTGTTTGACTATATACCCTTTCCAATTTTCACACACACAACAGGGATGACACACTTCCTAGACCTTAGTGGTGAGTTTCATACCATTACAAAAACAACAGGTAAAATCAGATGTGTGTAACATTCCTAGGAACAACCACAGTAATTAAACAGTGTTTTGTTAGCTTTGTCAAAACCTTTATTGTAACACACATTTACTTTGTACATTAACATTTTATACTGATGGTGACAACACTCGGACTATAGTAACAAAACACAACGTACATGAATTAAATTGTAACCAGCTCTCTAAATGTAACCTACATTGGCTCTAAAACTTATGTATGGTAAGAAGTTGAATATGGCACCAGCCTTAAGATGTACATGGTGGAGCTGATATATCAGATCTGTTAACGACTAAGGTGACATGTCTATAAAACACTGTATCACCACAACTATTATAAATGCCTATAATATAGATTTCAACAAAGCATCCTCTATAGTGGACTGCTTGAATAAATTAAACAGAGCACATTAACATGTAATATATTATTTACTAGTTACATATGTTTTAAATATACTGTATTTTAATATCATACAAATCAGTGATTCTTAACCTGTACTGCACCTCTCACGCCTTTGATTCTTGGAGTTTCTGAATCCATGTACTTACTTACGTATTTATTCACTTACTCCATGGAGCAGAGACCTTCTTGAGAAACTAACTGGTTCTCAGCTAGTCAAGAAATTCCTGCATTTTATAGAACCCAAAAGTTCATTACTGTGTGTACAAGAGTCAGCCACCTGTCCCTATCCTGAGCCAGATCAATCCAGTCCATGCCTTCTATCCCATTTCCTGAAGATCCTTCTTAATACTATCCTCCCATCTATGCCTGGGTCTTCCTATGTGGGCTTTTTCCCTTGGGTTTCTCCACCAAAACCTGTATGTACCTCCCCTGTTCTCTGTATGAGCTACATGCCCACCCATTTCATTTTTGAATCCACATAAAAACTGTAAAGAATGTCAGGTTTTTCAGACTACCTACATTATAGCATAACTGTACAACGAAAGAGACATAATTAAATATTTATATTTATTTAGCAAAAAAATTATGAAAAATTTGGCGTGTCTTGCAGCCCAGGTTAAAAACCACTGACACAGCAGAAGGAACACAAATTTAAATATAGACCACTACACAATGTAGTAACCTGTACTTGTGATTTTGATACAAAATGGTGTAATAACATGGAGATGTGGAAGAAAATTAAAATAAATAAATGCAGTATTTTGGAAACCTAGTCTGTTCTGAGGTGATCAAATTCCTTCATGTTTAAGGACTTTTGGAAACAGGTACACAGAATTTGTGCACCCTTTGCTGTACCATTTAAATTACTGTATCAATTCATTTAATTACTCCTTGCTTACGTTTAGCCATCTTTATATAGGATTTCATACTAAACAACCATCAGAATATAACCCCACATCTCTACAGCGTCTCATATATACAGGGTTATTCGAAATTATTGTCAGGGTTTTAACAACTGCTACCTCGTTCTCCAGATGCAACCCCATGTGATTTCTTTCTATGGGGTTACGTCAAGGATCAGGTTTATGTTCCTCCTCTTCCCGCAAGTATCCCGGAACTGAAGGTATGAATCAGAACCGCCACTGAAACCATCACTGTTGACATGCTACAAACAGTTTGGAATGAACTCGATTATCGTGTTGATGTTTGTAGAATCACAAAGGGTGCACATTTAGAGCACCTGTAAGGTATGTAACAAAAAGTTGGAGTGTTGTTCTATTAAATAAAAAAATATATATACTCCTATCTCAAGTGCATTGTGTATGACAAGTTGTTAAAACACAATTAAATAAAAAAATATATATACTCCTATCTCAAGTGCATTGTGTATGACAAGTTGTTAAAACAATCATTTCGAATAACCCTGTATATCTGAACATGTTTTGACTCATGATTTCATCCTAATGAGGACATACTATTATAATGTGATGTGCAATTAATTGGTATACAACAAAACATTTCTTTAAATGTAAAAGACTGTACGTAATAACTCACTGGTAAAATGTGAAACTGCATTATTATTATTATTATTAAGCTGTTTTGTTATTTTAGTATGGTATTTAATAATTATAATAATAATAATAACCACATGTAACTGTGATTTTGATATAAACATATATATCCCAATGTTGCAGCATAACATACTGCAATCATAGTGTGTAGTAACAGTTACATAATTTTACATTTTACTGATACGGTAGTTGTGACATGTGAGTTCTACCTTTATATTTAAAATACAATATGGTTTTAACTAGTTAACTATACACCAGTTTCTGATAACAGCACTCTTCTCTTGAGGATAACACATCTTGAGTCGAAACACGTTTAGATATCATGTAACTTGCATAATACAAGTAGATATATGTGGTTCTACTGATGGTCATGTCATTCTATTTAATAATTACTCCTTACATATTTTAGTAAGGTAAACCAGTCCCATTACAGGCCCGAGGTGCCCAGAGGGTTCCAGGAAGTTAAGGTTCCCAGATTACGTGACAATTGCCCAGAATGGTGGTAAGGTTATATGTTTTAGTATACTATGAAAAGCGGGGGGACTTTTAATTTCATTCTACTGATTTGGGAGTAAAAGAGGTTAATGGATATAATTCAGTAACTGGACAACACAATAAACAAAAAACTTTGTATCGACACAAACCGCTAGACATACTTGTACATATGGTTCGGGGTTTTCATGGCAGTGAAGATTAAAATTGTGATCTTTTGGGTTATGGCACCATGTAATCTGGTAGGAGCAACATATCCCCTCCATCTTCAAGGTGTAAGGAATTCCAGTTTCAAAAAAAATGGGGAAGGAACAAGATCTCAGACAGGCCAATGGAAACCACAGGTCTTGGAAAGGACATCTGTGGACAGAATGAAGAGTAACAAAAAGCCCATGTGCAGGGGTGCAGAAGGAATTATAAAATAAAGCCCTTGCATAAGACCATGGGTGGAGGAGAGCCAAGTTGTGACTTACGCTTGGAAAAGGAAGTGTCAACAATTCCAGCATCTGCATAAGACTCGACAGCTGATCCCATCTCTCGATAGGAAAGCCATTATGAACCTACGCCATGTTCAGCTGGATAATACTAGGCACTTGGCTTTGTCAGTAAGTCTGAAATTTGAGGTGCTGCCTATGGAAGACATCCTTAGTAGTGTTCAGAAAGTCACAGCACCTTGCTGGATGAAGCTGTCAAGGTGGTTCACAAACGGAATGAAAGGATCTGTAGGTTTGGAAGTAATAAAATTTGGGTGGAGAACAGGCCATCCATACACTGTAAGACAGTTCACATTTTGGTCCTACCAGCAGACAAGAGCAATGCCAGTACTGTGGGCAACTGATGCTATTCTTCAAGATCCAGCCTACAGAATAATTGCTAAGTATCCAACACACACTGGTGTCCTCAAGATGTTAATGTCCACAGGATGCTGCCCAACAGGGGTGATCATGTAGTTCAAGGATGCCTGAGCTATGTGGGCTCCCAAAAATACAGGATGCAGGACTCTGCCTTAGGTATACTATTTGCACTGTCACGGCTTGAACTTGTAGACTGGTGTAACAGCTGACAGGTCTGCTGAGATCACCAATGAGCAGCTCTCTGCACAGCACAGTATGGAATCTGACTGCTGTATTTTATCTACAGCAGCATTAACTAAACTGACCTTCAAATAATTATGGTGGAGATATTTTTTATGTAACTGGCATATCTGAATATGGCACAAAAATCACACTTTATCTATTGCATATAATCTATAACAGTAAGTCTGAATTATTTCATTGACACAAAATTAAGTACAAATCTCATGTCCACACATACATTACAGCAGCATTGAGAACAGGTGTATGTGGGAGAGCAACATGAAATATCAGAGCCAATATCATAAAGATATGATCACAGATGGTGCTCTGGTTTGTGCATCACCATGATTATATCCAATAACAGTATGACAAATTAAAATATATATATATATATGTGTGTGTGTGTGTGTGTGTGCAGTGGAGATGCTAACAAATATATATCAATAACATGTATCTACTGTGGACATTCTGAACATCCCACAGTACTGATGCCTGAAGCCAGCTCAGGCCCACACCTGAAACAAGAAGAGTAAAAGTAGGTATTGAAACATCATGTCGCAAAAAAATGTTTTGTGTCTACATCAGACATTAAGAAACATAACAAGCTGAGTATCAGGCAACACATATAACTATTTTCTAAAACTATGAAAGGTGAGTGTGGCTACATTTGAATATGATACAATTAAAAAAAATTTATACATGAGTCAATATTAATCTGTGGTGGAGTGACGTGTTTTTATATTGTATTTGAAAACCAGTATTTAAGCCTTCTGTGTTGGCACTACAGATACATAGTTGGTTTTTACTATTTCCTTGCTTCACGCTCTTTCTGTTTTTGTTCAGCTGCTTTTGATGCAGAACATCCATTTGAGTGAGGAACCCATGCCGTCAGCAAGGTTACTGGGCTATGTATGGCTCATTTCTGGTAATCTGATTGCAGTGCAGTGCAGTCCCTCAAACAGCATCATCTGAAGGCTATTCACACATACTGAACAAGACTTCAAGCCAGTCTAGTTGCATCAGCGGCAGACAACAGATGTGAACTGTTATCTGCAGCTTGTGAAGATGCAGTATAGTGTAACACAGAGGGTTTTATTGTGTAAACCTATGGAAGGAACACATGGCTTGACAGTGTTGCATACAATTCACCAACTTTAAATTTGATGAAAATAAGTTCAGCGATGATCAAGCTGTGATAACATGCACATACATGGACAGATTAAGAAATTGTAATTTTCAGTCACCAGGGACATAGTGATGCTTAAAATGACAAGACAGAACCAACACAAGTGGAAAGAGAAAAAGCTGAACTATCCCAATAATAATAATAATAATAATAATTTAGTTTAGTTCATACAATTCTTGGGTCTACCATCCGATTAACACAGGTTTATCATGTTTATCACAGTGGTAGCTGGTGACTATTCGATACTTATTACATTACTTTTGTTCCGTTAAACCATTTATACTTGATTTGTCTAAATATCTGCCCAAATTTCTTATCTGATCTATATTAGTGCATCTTAATTATTTTCCTTAAGCTACCTCTTTTTTTTTACTTAACCACATATAATTTTAAAATGTCATTCTCCACTTTCTACTTTCAAAATAATCCAATAATATGTGTGTATAATATCCTCTTCACCTAAACATAAAGGGCACCTTCCTTTATCCATGTTCTTCTTATCCCCCTCAATTGCTACACCCCTGCTAGTAGATATATCCCTCCTTTTGTCAAGATCTTTCCAAAAACTAACTTACCCGTAATGTATAATCCCAGCTTCCTGTAGAAAGTGCAGTCCCATCTGGTGACACCTGTAGACATGACACCCTGTTTTCATGGCCATACAGTAATGTCACCCGGGCACATTTCAAAGAGTCCCACACATTGACAGTATAGTCATTATAGCCAGCAAATAACAAACGCCCTGCAACAGAGTGTAGGTTGTAAGTAAACACATTTCAGGACAATATTATACTATGTACTTTCTTTCTTATTCTGACCTCTTTCTACCTACTGTTTGTAGGTGTATAAGGTTATTGTTGCACTTGATCACACTCAGTGAGACACACACACACACACACACACACACTCGGTAGGGATCAGCCTGTCACAGAGACCACTACCTGACAACACATAACATTCAACACAGACAGACACCAATGTTCCTGGCAGCCATTGAACCCATAGTCCCAGCAAATGAGCAGCCACAGATCAGCATCTCAGACCACATGGCCACTGCATGGAGAAATAACACATTTGTAATTGAAGATTCCATTCTTCTAGAGTATGATCCAGCGTCAATGGGTAGTCAGATCCACACATTGCCTCAAACTGTAAGGTGGCAATTAGCCATTGATGCAGCATTATAACCCAGAACAGAAACTTCAGCTACACCACTTCACAAACCACAGACTTCACATACTTGTACTTGTCAGTTTTAAAAACTGTATTTGCAGAAGGGGGAAAGAGCATATGAAAGAAAGAACTGCTGCAAGGGTAACTGCCTATCTACCTTCAACAATTAATTTAAAAAACTTACCACTCACAGAAAAATCCACAGAGTTTACACCAAATATTATACTCTCTTTGCTGTAAACAGCAACTTCCTTGTCTGCCCGAAGGTCAAACAGTCGACACTGAAAGCCGACAAACAGAACACTCTGTAACACGTGCCAACTGCAGGGTTTTCAATATCTGAACATCATATTAGAAGTATCAGTATTACTATATATTTCAGTCAATTACATCAATCCCCTTGCACAGTGGTGTTGCCACACATTTTGATGTGGCACTAATCATCAGGCAAGCTTGTGAAGTCATTTACTGCACTGCTTCAACTTCAAAACATTATACAGCAATATCCCTCTGCTGCCACCACCTCACTGTACTCTCATTCCCATAAGGAAAAACTGGGCAAGTTTAAAAAAATTTAATTAGTTCAATATTTATTTTTTTAAGTTGCATAATTCTGAAATTGCAAGACTTGAAATAATGTAACTAGGGTTATGTATACATCACATTAGGAGAATATAAACAAGACACCAACCGTTGAATCATCTGATCCTGTGGCTACCGCATCACCACTAGGGTGAAACTTGACACTATTAATATCAGATTGATGGCCTTCAAATGACTGTACACACTGGCCAGTTCTCATGTCCCAAATGAGAACCATCCGATCACAACTCTGCAAAAGTGTTAAAATCATTAAAACTTACAAAGAGACATATGATAACAATAAAAATTTTCAAACAAAGCAGGATTCCTACCCCTGACACAAATGTGTTTCCAGTCTCAGATGGTGCTAAATCTAAGGCCATAACATCTCCTGCATGCCCATGAAAGTTCTGAAGCAACTGACCCGACTCAACGTCCCACAACGCACAAGTGGAATCCCCACTGCCAGTCAGAATCTGCAAGTGTGAACACAATAAATCATCTGTTTGCATGTGAACTGAATGCAGTGCACCAACCTTCACAAGAACAACACTATAAACAAGTAAAAATACCTAAATAAACAAGAATAAATTTGAATTGAGAAACAATAAATTGTACTGTAACTGTAATAGTTCCATAATACACAATACTGATGATTTTTAGTGATCTGACATGACATGTTTGATAGATGGAAATCTAATTTGCACTGTCACTTTATAATTTTGTACGCTAGCTAACCAAATGTTCTTTTTGTTCTAGTCCAAAGTACAGACAGCACAGGGTTCAAGCCCCAGCTGGGGATCAAGGTTGTAATAATATGACTGCCAAGACACATTACAAGGTCGATGACATGAGTACACAGCACTAATTTCTATACCAAAAATCCTCAACAGACTGCCCCAGCCTCCTAACATCTAAATGACTTACAATAGAGTCAGTTTTGTTACTATAAGGTTTAAATAACCATCATGATGCAGCAGAGTCCTTCTGGAGAAGCTACTAATTGCTCAGGTAATCCAGAAATGTCTTGTCTCTTATGGTACCCTGTTCACAAAAGCCTGCCACTGGTCTCCAGTGAATGCCAAATGAATTCAGTACACATCCTCATGCCCCAGTTCCAATTATACAAACCTGCTGATCAGAATTAGGAAATGTGCAACATGACATATAACTGGTATGTGTTCCTACAGTTTTCTTCTTTGCTGAAACATCCTCTTCCAGGCTTAAAGGGTACACAGTCACCTTGTTGTCCAGTCCCCTAAGAAGAAAGCATAATGGCTGAAAAAACCACCCTCATATACATAACGGAAATTAAACAGCTGGAGTCACAAGCACGTTATTTTGAAAAACTTAGGGCCTAGGTTATTTAACAATTGTATATCATCACCACAAGTTACCAGCATTGAATGGCATCAAATGATAATTACTCACATAAACTATGAAAGGATGAGGAGAAACAAATTGCATACTTTTAAGTGACAATCTAACAGCAGGTTGTTGTTGTTGTTAATGCATGAAGCAAAATGCTGTTAACTTCTCTGCATTATTTCTTTGCTTGCATATCTCAAAACAGAGACTTATAACAAAGATACAACTAACCCACAAGCTACCAAATTTCCTGATGGTGCATATGCACATGCCATCACCCATGTTGTAGGCATAGTCACTGCATGTTCCTTGTTTGTTGTGAAAGCATCCCATATTATCATCTTGCCATCCTGAAACATTATTATTATTATAATTACTACTACTACTACTACTGCTGCTATTACTACTACTGTTTGCCACCAAAAGGAAACATATTTTTTTTTAAATCTTAGAAGCAAACCTGATTACAGAAAGGTCAATGACTGCACAGAATGTAAAGGTAAAGGTACATTTATCCCTGTGCGTGTCATGACAGCTTATAGGGATGGGAGGTTTAGCTCCATGGATCCCTAACCTTGCCACTAGATGCAGGTTTTTTTTACAGTATAAATCATTTGAGACTGACTATGAAAGGGCTAACAGAAGTATGTGCTCTTCAGTATCCACCATGTGAAGAGTTTTTCAACTTTAACACTTCTGCACAAAGACAACCCACTGGCCAGAAAACGGTCCCCTACTTGCCAGTTGCGGCATGTTTAAAAAAATTTCCTAGCTGGTCCCAACAAATACACACACCAACTACATATACACAGCTGTTCTTGAGCAGCTGATAATCACTTAGCACATTAACCCTTTAAACGCCGAGTTAAATCCCATCTGTAAGTTACAGCTTGCCAAATTATTCTGTGGGGTATTTAAATTTTGCGCATGTTTTTCAAAAAACCTGAGTAAGTGTTTACACACAAATATGACACAGGATGCCTTTCATGACTGATTCAGTGTTGAGACATTGTGCAGACAATACAAGGAGAGGGCTGTCAATGTTGCCAAACATAGGTCACCAAATAGTACACGTTAAAATTGTTGGCATTACTAGGAGCTCGCTATATTCTCTACGTTAGTAGGCTAAGGGTTGAGAAATTCCCTGGCTTTTATGGAACCTGTATTCACAAGACACCATCACTGGTCCCTACCATGAGAACATACTCAATATTTTGATGTTTTGTGGACTGTGCATCTCAGTATATTTATCTCAGTATTTAACCAACTTGATGCACAAAATTTGTTTCACAATAAGTTTTATTTCATGTAGAGGCATGAAATAAAACTTATTGTGAAACAAATTTTGTGCATC
>Ga0136643_10017653_pt1 | contig 10745 bp, 8 predicted proteins | sample TergutLab28metaG_FD_96883 | JGI IMG/M metagenome (GOLD analysis project Ga0136643, IMG submission 96883) | Labiotermes labralis P1 segment gut microbial communities from Petit-Saut dam, French Guiana - Lab288 P1 (version 3) (version 3) | ecosystem: Host-associated > Arthropoda: Insects >... | reverse complement strand
GAAAAAAACGAGAAGCAAACGTCTTGTCCAATACTTACGGACAGGATAACGCGAACGCTTTCGAATCCGCCCCTCCCTCCCGTCCAAAACACATATATCTGTGGACCACGAACATTCCCACAGTGCTTGCGCAAATGATGCTCTCAACTACCACGGGTTTTGAGTGACTTGGCACCTGAGTTTATTCGAGTAAATTTACAGCTTCAGCATTCGGCGAACTTTTTGGTATATATAATAATATTTAATCGCGTATAGTCAAAACCGTGCTAGACAAAAGCGCAATGGACGAGGGATTATTGTATTGTGAAGTAATACTGAAAGACTGCGAAAAATCTGATTAAAATAAGTATAAATTACACTATAGGGGACAGCGGTAGCACAGTGGTTAAGGTGCTGTGCTACAAATCGGAAGGTCGCTGGTTCGATACCAGCTGGTGTCAGTGGATTCTTCATTGACATAAAATCCCTCCGATCGCACTATGGCCCTGGGGTCGACTCAGCCTCCAAGAGAAATGAGTACCAGGAGTATTTCCTGGGGGTAAAAGCGGCCGGTGCCTAAGGCTGACAACCTACCACCATCCTGTGCCGTTGTCACGAAATCTGGGAACCTTAACTTCCTGGAACCCTCTGGGCCTGACCAGGCCTGTAATGGTACTGCTTTACCTTTTATAAATTACACTGTAATTCAAAATTCTAATAAGTGTTATTTGATTATGACAAAATGAGATTCATCAAAGATGGATAAATAAAGCTCGACATATGACCTGTACTGTACCGTAAGTACAGTTAAATACTGGCCTAAAGAAAATTAATTCTGTTCCGTCAAAACTACTGTCAATCAAATATTTTGTTGTATTTTAGGAGCTGCAGCTTGCAAATCGACTGATATCTGTGGCTAAACTGCAGCACGTCTCAGTGGCGTACCCAGGAATTTTGTTCGGTGGGTTCAAGAAATTCAGCTGAGGACAGAGGAAAGAGAGAACGGGGATTTGGGGGCGGTAGCCCCCTAGTCAGGAGTTCTGGAGGCAGCTGTAATTTGGTACAAGAAATTTCATTTCATATAGTAAAATTTTCTTAATTTTTGATACTTTAAGACTATATATGATGACAAACAATTTGTCATTGCTAATGTAAAACAATTACGAACCGCCGGTAGTTTTAGAATTTTACTGCCTTTTTTCCATACATCTTGGGGCGTTGGCGTCCTAAATTCAGTAATTTTTAACAGTTTTCACAATCGGATTGAATTTGGCACGATTTTGGAGGGCCATCGGAATTTCGGGGGGGGGGGGTGGAACTCCCCCAACCCCTCCCCCCTCGGTAAGCCGCTGGTACGTCTTTCTCTCAATACGACTGAATGGAAATGATCTGATGTGCTCCACGATATGTATTGTTACATATGTTGTCCATGGAAAACGCCCGTTACTTGTAACACCTGTCGCAGAATTGGCAGTGCTGACGTTTAAATGTAGGAACGAAGGCTTCCCCCGAAACGTCGATGACTACCAATCAACACTATGTAACACCCCAGAAGAGCGAAGACCTCCTACTGGTCACTTTGCTTCTGTCTGCACACAGACATTAATCTGACAGTGAGTAATAATCCGGATGGAAATCAAATTCATTTTGTGGGATTACATTTCACAAACAATGCTACACTCTAAAATTCCCGTTTTGAACATCATGATGAAGCCACTATTGAGCAGTTATTCGAGCTTAAAGTGGGGAGGTTCAGGGCTGAAGAAGGGTTGCCACGCCATGATTTGCTTCAGTATATATTTCCTTCCATTATCCGGCAATCATTATCACGTTGTTATATTCCACTTCATTCGCATGTGAATTTGTAAAATGTAACATGCTGCAAAATTAAACATTTATCTCGATGTTTTTACAGAGAAAAGAAGACAATTTTGAATCACGTTGGATCGCTGCAGGGTTATATTCGGAAAATGCAGTTTCAAACCAGATAAGGTATCGCGTAAAATGAGTAATAAAAGCATATAATATGCAACCCGTAACGTTATGGACATATCGTGCACCTCAGGGATACAGTAAAAAACCTCCCTCTTTCAAAACGTCATTTGAATGTGGCGTGCTAATTCATTTTAAAACAAACTTTAAGAACTGTCTATGCACAGCTGTCATTAACATCCTTCTGCTTGACTTGAATTCGCGGTCTGTTTGTTACATTAATAAATTCACTATGCAGCTGAAAATACAGCCTGGAACTGCTGTGACAAAATAATAATTGGTTATTAAAAAGGGATTCTAGTTTCACGCACAATGGTTGCTGCCTGAAGAAGTGCACTTCAAGAACTTGAAAATTCTGAAGTGGATTGTGGGAACTGGAAATCTATCCGAAACCCCACACTAAATTTATGAAAACAGAGACGCAAGGTCACTGCTTCGTTCCTTGCTCACTCTTGTAACCTAAGATTTCGGAAAATGTCCACTCAGCATAACACTTCCGGTGTGTCCGCTTTGTCACTGGCTCTGAGATTACGTAAAATTCGTCCTATTTTCAAGAAAAACACTGAAAATAGCTTTTCAAGTGTTACAGAACACTCACTATTCTCCGCATCTTAGAAACAGATTCACAATCGAGTACGTTCTGTACATCAAATATGAGATATCGGTTATTCTGGATTTCTGTGTTCGGATCTAACTCTCTTCGGCCTCACGTTGCACCTCACAGGGAACGAAGCCTTTCTCACTTGTCAAGTCCAATCACGGCTAGAAATACATGTTCGTAGATCTTCACATATAATATTAGCAACTGACCAACTTAATGCACAAATTCTTGTTTTATAATAAGTTTATTATATTCCTCTACATATTTCGAGCATTATTGTACTCATCATCAGGAGGTCAAAATTGTATTATACAGCATCTGGTATCGTCACACTCTGTAGGTGGCCGTCCGGTGCATGGGACGGCCACCTACAGTGTGTGATCATACCAGATACTACATAATACAATTTTGACCTCCTGATGATGAGTACAATAATGCTCGAAATATGTAGAGGAATATAATAAACTTATTATGAAACAAGAATTTGTGCACTAAGTTAGTTAATTGCTAAGATTATACTGAGATGCATGGTGAGCAAAACAAAAAAAAATTCACATATAATGTCTTAATTTGTCCAATTTTAAATAAAATCTGTATCTGTATTAACATTTTCGTCAAAAGTCTCAGGTATGAAGTTCGAAGACAATCCGTCGGGTGGGTGTCGCCTGTTCCTTAGATGAGGACATGACGGGGCTAAGAGTGACTTTCTGTAACTGCTTGGCGAAGATGCCTAAAACGGAAACCGTTTCCTCGCAACACGTCACACCATTATGCATTATACAACATGAACCAACAAAATGCACCTTTCCTAAAATAATGTTTTAATTTTATGATGTCTTCTACATGTTTCGAACCCGAGGGCTCATCTTCACATAGAAAATTGTATATGCAGTTGTGGAATAATATGTTTTACATGCATCAGTATAAGCAACTGTTTATACTGGTGCATGCAAAACATATTATACCATAAATATATACGAAAATTGCCTTCCTGGAGATGAACCCTCAGGTTCGAAAATAGTAGAAGACATCATAAAATGAAAATATTAGTTTAGAAAAGGTGCATTTTGTTGGTTCATATTGTACAATTATATTACAATGCAAGGTACAAAAAACGTAAAATACGTCACAACATGTTGGCTAAATTATGAAGTCAAATAAACATGAAAGATGCGAATTCATTATCGAATTCACTTAGTGTGTTGTGATAAACAAATACATAGACATAAGTCTGCGTGTGTTTAAGTCACCTACAGTAATACCACAATAAGAGTAATGTTTGCTCATTCTACTCACCCTAAGCCTAAGGTAAACATTACTTGGAAAGTAACATACCTGTAACGAAAGTCTACGTATAAATCATTTCAAGAGTACTCACTATGTGGAAATATTTGAAAAACGTAACACTGAATTAGTTCTCTATTGTTTAATTAAGAAGTACCAATAATTACAAATATTGTGTTTTCTTCAAATTTTCGCAGCGTTTTTGAGGCAGTCTGCAGTCTTCTGGGATACGTCATCATGTTAATTAGAATTTTTTTTTCCTTCGCTGCCTCCACCTTCAGTCTGCCCTGAAGATGACAGCAGCAAGCCCCTCCAAAAGCAATAAAAATGTACCAATCGACGGGGCGCCACATTCCAACAGACTGTACTATACAAAACGTAAAACGCACAATAACAAACTGTGATGACAGTACACACGACGGCCTACAAAGGACTCCAGCTACGCCAAACAAGCAGTACGACCTCCCTATACAAACTCTAGAGTGATCTGAGAGGACAGCCGTCGACAGATTTAGCCTGACTCCCAACTGATTTCTTTTGTTTCCCTATTCCTGAAGTCTCACTGTCACATAATTTGTTAGAGCCTTATATTAAATGGAATTTTGGTTTATTTCATTTGTACCATTCTTTGAACTACAATGAACGTAATGAAAGTAATGTATTACCTTACATATAAATGGCCTACTAAATATATCATTTTTTTATATTCACATTGTAACAGAAGCAACGCCACGCAGCAGGCATTTAAGATTTAACTTCTACTGTGGGTTTATAATTCTAAATAGAATTTGGTTTATTTCATTTATACTTTTCTTTCGTTACACTGTATGTAATGAAAGTAATATATTGCCTCACATACAAATTACCTAATAAATATGTTATTTCTCACATTTACATTATAAAAGACGAAACGCCACAGAGCTGTGTGTATACTTCTGTTATGGGCTTATTATTCTGCTTTACTTAACAGGGCTTTTCCCGCAAAATACCGCAGTGCTACCTTATATGTTGCACGTATCTTCATATCATATTCTTCTCCTATCTGTTATATAACAATGAACTGTTGAAAATAAGCACATTACATTCATGACTCTGGAAAACTGTCTACAGAGTGCACACTAATGACTACAGCTTCCTGCTGCTTATCTGAATTCCAAGATCAGATAACGGCATTGGACATAATCACTTTAACCCTTCGAAGTCTACTGGTTACGTGATGCACCAGCAGGTTTAACATTCAATAACTGTACATTATGCACACACTCTATTTATGTGTTTTGTGTTTTTCTGAGGAAAAAACAGCCATTTGTGCCACTTACGCGTTAAACTGGTTGATTTTTATAACCGAGAAGGAAACGTGTTTACTGCGCGGTACGAACTTGGTCTTTAAATAAAGCAGTCTGCGCTTCGTCTTTAAAGGGTTCATCTCTTTCGTGTACACGTTCCCTATACAGAAATGACTGCAACATGCACTATACGTTTCCCTTTTGATGACTTTCTTTGCAAGTTACCTAAGTGCAAGAGAAATAACAAAGATAAGCTCACGCTGGTATAATTATCAAGACAGGCAATGTATGTGTGACGTAACTTTGAGGCGTGTTCGCTTTAACCATTTTTGCCGTGGAAAAGGAATTAGTATTAAATATTACGCTTTTGTGCGTGTATCCTTTGTTACCAAACATGCAAATTGCATGCACGGTATTATATTGTCATCTGTTGCCTCTACCATGCTTCTCCACGTTATCTGACACACGGATCGATTATAGAAAAAAAGGTTATTGAACATAAAATGCGCGTTTTGATTCTCTCTACAATTTTTGTCTGAAACATTTCTCATTCTAAGAAGAATTCAGCGAGATACAAACCTCTTCATGCAAAGTACCCATTATTCTTGTCATATTTTAATGGAACGTGAATTTTCTCGACAGACTTTCGAAAAATACTCTAATATAAAAGTTCATGAAATTCCATCAAGTGGAAGCCGAGTTCTTCCATGCAGACCGGCAGACAGACAGACATGACGAAGCTAATAGTCGTTTTTCGCAAGTTTAAGAAAGCGCATAATCAAATGTAATCTAATAAAAGAAAAAGCACAGAATATTTTGAAGCTGGATATTTTGTGCGACACATATGTCTCTGCAAAGAAAAATTGTAGCTGGAACTCCACAAATCTCTTCAGATATGACATACTGGGTAAATAATTCACCATACGGAGTTCCGCGGAAGGCCCAGTTGTGCTTTGCATTCGGAGTCATATTCTCAATAAATCTCAGTATGAGACATGAAGAATTGTGAGAGACCAGCTGCTTGGCTTTAGAATACATATTATACGCTACCTCAGCGAACCCTTAATTCTAGGGTCCACTTAGATCCTGCGTTCCTATCCCATAGATATCCAGTCCCGGAGACCAATTACTTCACTTTTTTTCGTTTTATCTTTGTGAAGACGTTTCCACTCAAGTACAGATTTTACGTGCGTTCATCTTCTCGGATAAAACATGAACATTTCTCAGCACCACCACACTTACAGTTTACTTCAATTCAAAAGAATATTTTTAATCAATCCTCTTCTTAAATTCCATATACCAAGCTACAACATTCCGTTAGGCATCACCATGCACATCAAAGTTGAAACAATAACCACACACATACATACACACACACACACATACACACATAAAGACAGCGGTGTCACTCTTCTGTGACTCCCTTCACGAGTGGTGGTAAGCCTACAGCCTTATATACTGGTTTATGTTACCCACAGGTTTGTTCATTTTCTATTGTAATATGGAATTTTATGCAACTTTCTGTAACTGCTTCTCTCTAAAATCACAATACGGTTTTCATAACCATTCTCTTAAACACCTTTCTTTAGGGGAATAAATTTTCACACACTTCTAAAGCAACAAACACAATTACACATCTCTTAACATTCCAATATATGTTTACCTCAATAGAAAACGACAAGGTAAATTATTCTCAATAGCAATGAAGAAAACATTTTATTGATTAACATTTTCACTTTATTTACAGAAGAAAATGGATTAAATGGAAAATATGCAAAACGTTCAATTTTATGTTCCCCGATTTACATTTGTTTTTCTGGTTTGGTTTTGAATATATATCTTACAGTATTGTTTGTAGATAGAGACAGCATTAGATTTACAAATAGTGTGCCTGCAGAACAATCCGCTTGTCTGAACTTACTGGTGTATATGGTCGCTAAATAAATACTATAGAAATAAAGAATGAGGCATAATACCCTCCATTTCATTGCGTCAATAAATCGATGAAATTCTAAACCATTTAACGCGTCAGAAAAAATCAAAGAGAATGAACGTCAGATTACTACCACATTCATGTGACGTGTATACGTGTGTGTGCATGTGTGTGTATGTGTGTATATGTGTGCATGTGCGTGTATGTGTGTGTGTGTGTATGTATGTGTGTGTATGTGTGTGTATATGTGTGTGTATGTGTGTTTGTCTGTGTGTGTGTGTATGTGTGTGTATTCGTGTGTCTGTGTGTGTATGTTTCTACGTGTGTGTATGTGTCTGTGTGTGTATGGGTGTGTGTGTATGTTTGTGCCTGTGTGTGTATGTGTTGTATGTGTGTGCGTGTGTATGTTGTGTGCGTGACTGTGTATGTGTGTATATGTATGTATGTGTATCAGTGTGTTTGCGTGCGTGTGTATGTGTGTGTATGATTGCGTGTGTATGTATGTGTGTGTTTCTGTGTGTGTATGTGTATGTGTGTGTTTCTGTGTGCGTGCGTGCGTGTGTATGTATGAGTGTGTGTGTGTGTGCGCGCGCGCGCGCGCGTGCAAAGCAGTGACGCATACTAGTACCAAAGCTTCACTTGTACGTTACTTATGATGAATCTATGGCACTGTTTAGTCTCAAAATTACGCACCATGTCCTTTAGTGAATATTTAAATAAGATAAAGAATGAAGAATTCTGTACGGATTGATCTTCGCAACGAACAGATAGATTATGTACGTTCTGAAGCACGATGACGCTTATTGCTACTTAGCATATCTTGCAGCTGACCGTAAATACAGTCTGGATAACCACTAGTTTTTCCTTGCGATTGTGACCTCAAACAACGATTCAAATTCGGAAAACTTTACCTTAATACCCCTTTTGGAACCAGTGCTGTAAGTAAAGAATATAAAACTCGATAGAAATCAGTAAAGTTTAAATGTTAAGTCCAGTAACGCTGATCCAGCAATTTAGCAACAAACTAAGAAATCAATCAACCATCTCTTTGGAACAGAATTCTTCTAGAAAAACTGTTCGTAAGACACCTCCTCAAAAAATTCTTACTCTTATGCAATTAAATTTTCATCGTCTCTTAAATGACAGCCATCCAATGGTCCCCATCCAAAGCCACTTTAATCCAACTCACGTCCTAATAGCTGTTCATTTCAGACACGTTTAAATATTACCGTTCATAATGCATGTAGGTTTCACGGGAAGTCCCTTCTTTCCTGCTGCTTTCCCCCTCCAATCCCACACCAGTGTTCCATCTCTTCCATGCCTTTTATACGTCGCGGCTCATCTCATCCGCCTTTATCGCAAGATATTAATATGGCGAATAGTAGGCCCACATTTCACAAAAAAAAAAGCTCCCTCATATTTCACCCTCGCTGAAGCCCAACTACTCTCCTTAGCATCCTGTTCTCAAAATACATCCTTTCTACACTATGGCAGACAAAGTTCCTCACCTGTATGGAATTTATTAACGTTACGGAAGAATTTGTACATATAAATCTCTATTTTCTTTCCAAATGTAAATAATTTGTTTTTAAAGCAAACAGTCCGAAATGGAGATGCGTAACAGCTTCTGTTTGATTAATATGCCGACGCCCTAGAACACCGCACTTCTGTGATTTAGTAACTGTGATGTACTGTACAGTTCATAAAGCAAACGCAGTCCGTAATTCTTTGTACAAAATGGGGTTTCCAAGCCCGTGCACGAGAGAAATATTTACATAACACTCATATTAAAAATTGGTCAGCGTACTTCTCACGCACAAGCATCTGTAGTGCAGGAAGGTTCTAACCTGAAGTCCGCATCAGTTGCAGCCACTGAATAAATTTTTTGCCCTGGTGCATGTAACTAGTTGGGGACCACGGTAGCACAGTGTTTAAGGTGCTGTGCTACAAATCGGAAGGTCGCTGATTCGCTTTCAGATGGTGTCTTTGGAAATTTTCAATGACATAACCCTTCCGATCGCACTATGGCCCTGGAATCGACTCAGCCTCTAACAGAAACGAGTACCAGGAGTATTTCCTGAGGGTAAAAGCGGCCGGTGGGTAAGGCTGACAACCTTAACTACATTCTGGGCCACTGTCACGTAATCTGGAAACCTTAACTTCATGGAACCCTCTGGGCACCTCGCGCCTGTAACGGGACTGCTTTAACTTTTGTTTTGTATGTAAGTATGTAGTTATTACAGTAACAGATAAAGCTGGATCACTGATTCTAAAGCCGAAATAAATTTCCTTTCTTCTTATCTAAATGAAATAATACAGCGAGTGAGTCCCATTGCTGTCGTGATTTACATATTTTTAAGTACATATACCTCGTTATAATCGATAAAGATTGGCATGATTACCGGGATATTACGTCAAATAATATTTGCTTTGGTACCAGTTACCGTGGCTAATGAGCTGTGACTTCACTCCCTGGATGCCAAAGGTTACGTGGTTGTGACGTCAGACTCCGTTAGATATGAGAACTGCGCTCTTCTGTGTTATTTCGCATCTTGAAGGGCAGGTCCTTGAAGATGGGAGCGACAGGTTGTCACGAAACGTCAGGTTACATTAAGGAAGAGGACGTGGAATAGCGAGTGAACATCGTGCCAAAACCTCTCATGACGGGCACTTGGCTACGTTAATTGTAACAGACCGAATTACAAACTGACATACATAGATTAATTCAAATAGTACAAATAACTGCCGATTTAGAAGAATGACTGCTTCCATCATAAAGCATTTTTTAAAACTACTTTCTAAATTTTAAAAATTTAATAATGGTAATAAACAAACGACACTTTCGCGGATACAGATCCTGACTATAATAACACAAGAAACAGTGCCTGATACTGCCTTTTTCAGCGCTGGTCCTTCCAGTATACTGTCAAAGACATTAGTGGTGGATTTATCACACATAACTACTTTATGTTTTCAATGCATTTGTAGACACATCCACACCACTTGAACAAGAAGGACTAGAGGACGTATTCATAGATGAGAAATATGAGGAAAAATTACACGAGATAAGCGAAATTAATCAATCTCCTGTGCAGTATTGCTCGTCCTCTAAATACGAAAACATTATCGAGACACTTGAGGGAGCCCAAACGAAACAATCGCATGACAACTTGCTTTTCACCGACACAGCAACTGAAGTAAACACATTACTTAAAATTCAGGAACTTAATGTCTGCTAAAGATATCAGAAAGAACGTGCAGCACTGGTGGAATAATTTCTATAGGGAAATTCTGAGCTACTTTAGGGTTACTTCTCTACGACCATTGCGCCTTGCTCTAGAGGTTGTACGGCTGTCCTTAGAGTTTCCGAGGTCCGGCGCTGTGCAGGTGAAGTACGTACTTTTAATGCTTTCTTTCGTAGAATGTCTTCATAGGGTTTATGAGTGAAAACGGATATATGCTAGACTAGTGGCCACTAAAAAACTGTAGGACACACACACACACACACACACATATACAGGGTGTTTCACGACTTTAGGGCATAACGGCAGGAGGTGATTTCCTAGGTCTTTGTGATCAAAAAAGTTCATATAAACATGTGTCCGATTTTGGACGGTTACGGAGTTATGACCGTTTTTTAATTCCCGTACACGCCCTCGTGTGAACCGCG
>Ga0136643_10017652_pt1 | contig 10746 bp, 8 predicted proteins | sample TergutLab28metaG_FD_96883 | JGI IMG/M metagenome (GOLD analysis project Ga0136643, IMG submission 96883) | Labiotermes labralis P1 segment gut microbial communities from Petit-Saut dam, French Guiana - Lab288 P1 (version 3) (version 3) | ecosystem: Host-associated > Arthropoda: Insects >... | reverse complement strand
GGGGGTTTGTGTGTTGTGAAGGCGGTGGCGGAGTGGTGGGTTTGGTTTTTTTTTTTTGGTGTTTGTGTTTTTTTTTTGGTTCGCGGGGCTGGGGTGTGGGCGGCGGGGGGGGGGGGGGGGGGGGGGGGGGGTTTGTTGATTCAGCCTCTAACAGAAATGAATACCAGGAATATTTCCTGGGGGTAAGGGCAGTCAGTGCGTAGGGCTGACAACCTTACCACCTTCATGTGCTAATTGTCTTGAAATCTGGGAGCCTAAACCTCCTGGAACCCTCAGGGCCTGTCCAGGCATATAATGGGATTGCTTTACCATTACCTTATGGTTCAGTGCCTACCTGACCTGAGCTTATCTAAAAATTTTGTAAGTTCAGTATGGCATCAGAAACAGTAATAAATGTTCTCACACTCTTTTTGATGGGATATTTTGCTTTTTTTTTTTTTATTTCTGCCAGGCTATACACATGTAATAGGCGGTTGGGGTGTTGGTTTTATAATGGTAGGCTGAGCCTGATTTTTGCATTTATGAGAATGCTTATAATTTGTTACTTATAGTTGCATGGTGAATGACATTTTATTTTGTACAATATGTACTTTGCACAGAAACATATCTCAGTTGTCTGTATCCTGCAGATGTACTTTTGTGGCCTGGTTTTCATTATTGTATAAAAGTGTAGAAATGGTCATAACTTTGTCAAATTTAACTTTGTGTCCTGTTTTGCCATTGAGCATTCAGTTAATGTTTTCACATGTGGATGGGAACTTAATACATTTTTTGTGCATATCATTGTTTTGTTAGCTGCTATTGTACCTTAAACATTTAAACTGTCTCACTCGTTTCTGTATTACGGTTATCAGTTACTATATTTAATCATGTATGATTTGTCTTTAAAAAAGCAATATTTATCTTTTTTTTTATTTTAAAATCATACACTTTTGCCTTTAATGTCATAACTGACATGAACCTTTTAATATATGCTCTCTTAGTTGCTGGGATAAAGATCCTGCCAATCGACCATCAATGGATGATGTGGTACACATCATGAATCAGCTGTTGCCCTTCTTTACTGGGCATGATGAACCAGTGAAGTATCCCTCAGAAGGTGATTTATTGTGATTGTACAGTACAGTAGGGATTTAAGATAGGAGTGATTAGCATATAAATGTTGATTTAAACATTTGAAGTTTCTTGTTTGGTTGCATAATATTTGAAAATTTGCTTCTTACTTAATAGACAACCTTTGAAATGGAGTAGAATTGTACTAGCAATGTGACTGTACAAGACTGTGTGTCACATGAAACGTATATATATATACATACATACATAATTGCATTCAAATCTTCATAGCTAATCAGCCACATCATGGGTATGTTGAAAATTAATGTTTCAGACTTCTTCAGGGTAGTGCCAGACAATTAAATATGTATATAATAAGAAGTAAAAGGGGAGGGGGGAATAAAAAACAAACTACCCTTGCACCTCCCTACCAACAGTTACCAGTCTGCACACCGATTGGCCATGGTGACAGACGCAGTAAGTGTCATCCATGACACTGATCAAGAATTTTGTACATTATTTTCTTTGAATACTTTGGAACTCACTGACACCAAATATACATTAACCAACACTAGACTCAATTACATGTGTTATACAGTTATGACATATTTTGTTGTTACCAGTACACTCTTGGCACCACAATAATGTAGCTATACATAAATCAAACCATTGGCTTAGTAGTAAATTGAAATTATATCATTTAAATGTAAAATTGTGTAATTAATATTTGTTTATCAAGTAGAGGCAAATGAAATCATAAAATAAGTTATTTTGCTTTCATTTACCTGGAAGAAGGGTACAGTTTAGGTAATAATAAAGAATTACTGCGGACCCACTGAACACACAGTTCCATTTCTGCTGAAAGAATGCAGTAATTGAATGGCACAGAAGAAGCGCTGTTTTGTTTTCACTAAGCTTTTTTAGTTTGTCTCTCCTGATGCTCCAATTTCAGCCTAATTATGTTCTTCATTTTCAGCTTGGATCTGTCCACAGACCACTTGTGGAACCCTTGACAGACCCTCAATGGTCAACTCAGATTCAGGTAAATGCAGCGACTAAATCCTCTGAACTATGAATGACAGGATTTTGACAATATTTGGAGAGTCTGGAAGGAAATGTATTTAAAAGGTGAAAACTGTTAACAAATTTAATTGATTTGACCAAGTATGACTCTTGAAAATATTACAGGAAATAAATCCAGGTACTAAAATCCCACTAATCATATTTATTCTTCATGTTAACCACAAACTGTTATATTGCTTCTGCATCCTTCCTGATTCTGCATTTGAAATCTTTGTTCTTGCTTTGTAGAATGGTACAGATTTTAACATTCAAACAAGGTAATAGTGTACTGAATATACAGAATGGTTTTGATCATATTAACGTAGTAATGTTTTTACATAGGAGTGACATTTTAATATTTAGTCTAAAATGTACCATTTTAGTGTCAATTTTCTGTATCAATGTACGATCATTAATTCCCAGACCATTATTTTTTTTATTTCTGCCAGTTAAAAATCTAATTTATTAATGTTATGGCCTTGCAGGATGTTAAGCCATGTCACTTGGTGAATAGGTACCATTGTTTTGAAGTGTGTGATACGTTTATTTTCATGGTACAGGGTGGATACATCTGGTTTTTCCAAAATGTTGGTATTGTCTGCATGATTTCAGGTTTCTGCCGTGGTATAAATGAGATCTTTCTTTTTTGCAATGTTAAACAGCATAGATTGGTAGTTAGTTACCTTTGTTTCGGGACAACCTATTGGTCCCATCTTCAAGGAAAAGCAGTCCAAGAAGAATGACAGAAACACTTAGGTACACAGTTCTACAGGGAGTGGTGTGGGCAGTGATTGGTCCTCAGAGAATGTGGAGCTAGGAAATAGGGTTAGTAGAGTGTGAAGGAGGGGAAGGAGAGGAAGGAAGTTGAGTTTCCTAGGGGGTGCTGTGCGGTAAAGTGGCCCCAGAACATGAAGCCACTGCAAGGTGCAGGAAGGGGGGACATACAGGAAAAAGAAAGGGAAAGAAGTATGAGAGAGAGGGAGAAAAGGGGGGGGGGGAAATGGGAAAGAAGAGGGATGAGGAATATACAAAGGCCATCCAGAAAGTAAAGACCATTTGTGCATAGTGCTTGCTCAGGTTGATACTCCAGCATCCAGCATATAGTCCAGACTTGGCCTCAAGTGATTTTCACTTGTTCCCAACAGTGAAGGTATATTTGGTTGGCAGATGCTTCAGCAGCAATGAAGAAGTGAAGGATGCCATCAAGGAGTGGTTAAATGGACTGGCGGCAGAGGCCTATGATGATGGCATACAGAAACTTGTCACGCTGTGACAAGTGCCTGAATGTTGGTGCGACTATGTAGAAAAATAACTTAGGGTCTGTAATAATGGTACACTAAATTTATTTTTCTTTTTCTTTTTTATAGCCATATGGTCTTTACTTTTGGATGACCTGCATAGAAGGCAGCCCTTTGAGGCTGGGGTGAACAAGTGGTGAAGGAAAGTGGCCATTTCATCAAAAGGGGAATAAGTGTTACAGGATAAAGGTTCAGAACAATGGGAAAATGAAAATAGACTCGGAAAGGAGGGCGGGAGGGAGGGAGGAAATAGAATTGCCCTGGCCCAGGGGAGAAGTGAGTGGAGGCAGGAGGGCTACCAAAGTCGCTCTGATGGAAAACTGCACTGGATGATGAAGCCACTGCCAGGACATGGGGCTGAGAAGGGAAGTAAGGGAAAGCTTATGAGTAAAAGAAAAAAGAGGAAAGAAAAAGGGGAAAAAGAGGACGAGGAGGAGGAAATGAAGAAGGAAATTGAGGGATAGTATATGGGTGGCATGTGAGCTATATTGGGATGAGGAGATAAGTGTATGGAGGAGAGAGGGCCATTTTGTCAGTTTGGAGAATGTGTGCTAGAGGGATTATTGCTGAAGAATGCAAATGAAATCAGCTAGGCAGAAGAGAAAGTAGGGAGAAAGCTTCCTGAGTCCAGTGGGAGGAGGAGGGGGACAGTAAGGAGGGCTGCCAAGGGCTCTGACGAATAGTGACGCTGTAGAGTGAAGCCATAGTTAGAGCATGGGAGAGGAGCAAGGAGAGTTTTGTCTTCAAGAGGACCTTGAGCCAGTTACCACTCCTGAGAAGGCCATCTTCTTTCTCTGAAGAGGCAAATGAGAGGTTTTCCTGACTTAGGTCAGGCCATCCTGCTTGTTCATATTGTTTGGATCAAGCTTGAACTCAATTGCCTTCCTGATAAGTTGTGTATATAGCCAGATTTAGTAGAGAGGATTTTGGTGTCCTTGAGTTTTGTGTGGTTGTATGAGCAGAATGTGCCTGTGGTGTTCCTTTACCCTGGTCTTGATGGTTTGACCAATCTATCTGATGTACACATGGCCACACTGACAGGGGATACTGTACATACCAGGAGTCTTCAGCCCCCAGGTTGTCCTTCACAGGATGGAGGAAGCTGAAGATCTTCCTTGGCGGCAGGTCAGCACTCTTGCAGTTGTGTTTGGCCACCATTCTGCTGAGGCAGCTGTATATTATCTGGACATAGGGCAGGAGAGTGCCTGAGGTGGGCTTTTATCTGCTGAAGAATGTACCTGTTTCCTTGAAAGTGGTTATGAGGAATTCCAACTCATTATGGAGGATTTCCTTGTTGCACAGAGCCCTGGCCCTTTGCACCAATGTTGCAAAAATAGCCTCTTTGCTGGAAGGATGGTGATGTGATCTGCAACAGGTAGAGGTTTGTGTGGGTATGTTTCTGATAGACCTTATGGCTTAGTTAGCCATACAGTGTCTTGTAGATGTAGATGTCCAAAAGAGGATGGTGGCTGTCCTTGTCTGTCTCTGTGGTACAGAAATCTTTCCAGCTTCTCTCATCCATGTGGCCAGACAACAAAAGTGTTATCCACATAGTGAAACCACCACATTGGGTATTCGGTCACTTGTTCTAAAGCCCTTTCCTCAAAGTCCTTTATAAGAAGTTGGTGATGACCAATCTACAGTGTTTAATATCCCAGAAGAGTGAATATCTTGGTACCTCTCTACCAAACAACATGGTGTCACATCTTTGAAGACCATAATCTTGATATTCTTGGCCTTGAGAATCTTGAGTATTATAGTCTTGTGCAGATGCTTCTTTACTTTTGTAGTAGTTACGTTCCAGAAAGCCTGGCCCAAGTCAGATTTAGTATGCATGTGGTCCACTTTATACTCGTACATATGTACAGGATGCTCCAGTTTCAGTCCAAACCCAACACACTGGAACTTAATTGGCCACAGCAAGAGTACCTTGGTGCCTGTTTTATTGCCCGTCAGTGTTCTTCCAGCTCCTCTTTCTCAATGCTCTTTTAATTCGTATGAGATGAAATTGGGCAGGCTTTTCAGAAATGTTAGTTTTTTTCTTTTTCTTTTTTTATTTATTTATTATTATTATTATTATTTTTTTTAAATTGCATAAGTCTGAAATTTTGTAACTTGAAATTACTGTAAGTTGTGGAATGTTTGGATTTAGTTTTAGTAGTCAGAATACTAATTGCCTGTTGATAACTGGGGCTCAGTTATGTTGTAGGACAGGTTTTCTTTTTTTGCCACTGTGTCCAGATCACTCCTGGATCTGATATAGCTTTTGCCTATTGGCCCAGTGGGTACTGTTGCTGTTTTCCTAGAATGGCTCTTGCCTACGAAGCTGACAGTCCCTGTTTGTCAAGTGTTCAGGTCTAGAATGTATCACATTGTACTTTCATGTCATCTGTTTTGCTTTTTTGGAGTGGCACTTAGTTTTAGTAGCAAGTGTAGCAGTCCCTTACAACTGTACTTTGCTTCATTCTGCTGTATTATCTGTATCGATAATGATTGAAAAGAGACCTCTTGCTTTTCATTTAATCGGATATTTTGTCTAAATAATGCAATTGTTGTGACTTTATCATGCTGTACACTGAAATGACCAAGCTGCAATCGTGTTTTCACATTTAACGCTTTGTGTTTCCACTGACTGCCTGCCTGACTGTCCAACTGTTTAACATACTTACCTGTTCACTGTGACTGACTAGTGAAGTAGCAAGCTAACCAAGTAACAGCTGTTCATCTAATTGCATGGTATTTTAATCCACATATTGAATACTGCCAAAACAAAACTGTTTAATTTAATCCTGTCCTGAGCAAGTTTAGTTCAGTCTGTGTTAACTTCCAAAGAAGGTGAACCAGAAATTATACAAACTCTAATTCATCTGAAAACATATGGTCACTTACAATAGGAAGGCAAAGACTGCTGCCTGTGTCCACACAATAAACTTTTGTGATAGAGGAAAACTCTAACTCCTTTCCATCTTATTGTCACCAACTTAGGCAGTGAACTATTACCAGAATGATTTAAGGCTGTCAGATCCAGTAAGGACTAATTTCTATAGAAAAGAATGATGAAGTGAATTTTTTAATTCAACACGTCATGTAATAGGCTTCACAACACAAAATAAGGCAAGTTTAAACAATAACATCCGTCCCATTGAGTTCCACAACCTTAATTCAGTATTATGTTTTTTTAAACTCCTGTTATGAAGTGGAATATGTGAGTTTTGTGTCAGACAGCTTCATTTGATTGTCAGATTTGTTGGAAAAGAATTATGCTGTTAATTTAGGTTCAATCTTGCTGCTTATACTGGAGGGTATTGAAGTTTCTTCCATTTTAATTTTTTGTGAAATTCGCAGGTGTCTGACTGTATACTAGTGGGCCAAAGGCACTGACTCAGGAAACAGAGGTCCTGCCCCTGCCTTGGGCATGATATGCATTTCAAAGAAACAAAATTGTACTAAGATAAGCCTTAATTGTATTGAAATATTCACTTCATACTGTGCATTAAACACACATCCTCTCGGTTATAAAAGCAAGTAATTGCTGCACAAGGAAATAATCAGTGTTTTTCTGAGAGCCATTCAGAACACACAACTGCATTATGTGGGCAAGACATAGAATTTTGGAATGTTAAACCTGTTGCTGTTTGAAGTAACAACTGGCTTAAAGGGTTGATCTGATGTAATTAAGGAAATGTCATGTCTTGGTGCATCATTGTGATAGACTTTGATATCCCATTATAAGATATTCTTGAATAGTGTTGGAACATGGGCGCCTTGGGTTCTGTTGCAACTCAAGACAACAAATTATTGCTTTAACAAAATTATACTTTATTAAGTTATTTCCACAATTTTCCTCTGGACATTTTTATGTCAAGTTTTTATGTCCTACCACAGCAGCATTATTAAGAATGTCTGTGAAATTTTGTATGTTGCAGAAAGTGAGGATGCTGAAGAAGATGATTATGGATCAGATACACTTGATTCACAGTCAGAATTCAGGAGTACCATAAGTGGTAAGTCACTTAAGTTTAAGCCTTCTGTTTCGGTGAAATTAGTGACACAACCTGACATGTTCAGGTTTGTCTTAGTGTGCATTCTTTGATGATATGCTTAAATTGAATGCACGGTTGGGTATTTCCATCTGTTCATCTATCCATCCATCTGTCATGCCCACCTTTAATCTTTGAATACCCTTCCCTTTTTTATTTAAGGAGTCTACATTGGAAATAATGAGAGAATTTCATTTTCAGCCATGTTAGTCAAGTCAACTATAACCCTTATTTCACGGAAAACTAAAATTAAACTTTATCAGTCTTCTTAAGAAGGGTTCATCTTGTAAAAAACATAGGGTCATCTTCAAGGGTGAAGAGGTTCTTGATGCAGAGACCTCGACCCATGATGATGAAGGTGATACATTCATTCAAAATGTCAGGAACCACTCAGCCAGTGACACATTGTCATATCCCAGGAGGCCTGAATCCTCAGTAACAATTCAGAACTTCGGATTTTTGCAAGAAATATGGATGCTTTTAAATTCTGCAATTTTTATTGTAAATGTTCTGCTCAAATATAATGTAGAAATTGTGTCACTCAACAGCAGATCAGCGATTTTATGTTTGTAACATTTTACAACAAAAATAAAAAAATAGATTTAAATGTTTTTATGTCATTTGCAAATTATATGAGCCTTAATGTACAACATTACGCATTCGAGATGCTGTTACGTAGTTGTACTGATTGGATCACAGTGTAAGAATATGTTGTAAAAATATTATGATTTAAGGATTAAAACTGTCTCATGACAGGTAAGAAAACTGTGAGATTTGAGGTTTTTGCAGTGGTGATGTTGAAGATTAAAGTCTTCTGTGTTGTGTCCCTGTGTTGTTGAGTGAATATTTCCCATTGTTTTGAAGGTTTGTTGTACCATCCTTTTCATGGTCAAGAATTTCTGAAAGATGAAGATGAGGACCCTGAAGATGAAGCCACTGTGATCCTTAGAAATGTCACAAACTGCTTGCTCTGGGACACAGCATTCTATCCAAGAAGACTTTCATTTTCAGATAAAAGACTTTTCCCAAGGGTCCATATAGTGTCCTACATATTATGACGGTTGTTTTGTGTGTTGGTTTTCATCTTGCTGTTTACTGACATTTCACTGTAAATACTAAATTAGGTAATGCAGTTGGTCAGGCTACATTGTCTGTGCTTTATGGTTGGCATTGTAACAGCACTTCTTTGGATTAACTTACTCTGCTTCTGTATTTCAGGCTAATATGTTGATCTGCTTTACTTATTTAAAAATGGAACTTTTCTCTAAAAAAGCCTGTGATAAACTTCTTTCTGATTCAAATGATATGTGTATTTCATTTATTCATGTCACATGCATTATATCTTTGACAAATACAGTAACTTCTTTAGTGCATTTGAAAGCTGTGTGGTCAACCTCCAGGTTCCATAATATGCTGTAGTGAGAGAACTGTTCTTATGGAACTGCAGCTAATATAATGATTTGTAACTCACTCCACCTGCCTGCTTGCTTTGGATATTGTATCTGCTGCTGTCTCTGGCAGACTTTGGTAAAGAATTTGTTAATTAAATATTTCTTTGTTTGAATTTTTGTACATGAAGAAAATGGGAGTTGGTGAAATATATTGTAATGTATCTTCTTCTTTGTGTTACTGTGAAGAATGAGTGTACAAGAATTACATAAAGATGTAAATTATGTGTTTAAATACAGTATTTGTCACCTCAGGTACAAGTGCTAAAAAACTGTTGACCTGGTACAGTAATAATTATTCTTGTATTCTTTCTTTTGGATGATTCTCCAGTGTCTGAATTTTTTGTGCTGACATTTTGGAACACTCTGTCAGTTCCATCTTACACCACCTCTGACGATGGAAGTGTTCCGATATGTTGGCACATAAAATTCATACACCAGGGAATCACCCAAAAGAAAGAATACAGCATTCAGAACATGGCAAAAGTTTGAAATCAAGAATCATTATTCTTGCTTTTGCAGAAAACCAAGTTCCTCCTTCTGCCTTTAATGGTTCACTGAGTGCAGGCACTACAGTGACTAGAGAAGAACAGGAGCGGCTTTCCACACCTCTCCATGTTCATGTGGACCCTGTAAGTTTCTTGCACATGAATTGTTAATGTTTTGGTTCTTAAGGACCATCAACAGGTACCAAAATGCATGGTTTAAAATGTAAGAACATCTACATGCATTATTACAGATGTTTAAATCATGTATTTTAATGTCTGATGATGGTCCTTAAGGATTGAAACATGTAGCCTTTATTTATGATATTATGAAAAGTCTGTTGTGTGACATATTTGCCAATATTAAGCTGATGTACTGCTTCATTGTATTCCCATTTTATATCAAGTATTTGATAAATGCAGAGCCTATAACCTGTAGTTGACCTGTTGCATTGAGATCCACACTGATTATCCCCAGTAATTTCCTCTGCGTGTGATGTTAACGTTGACAGAAAGATGTTGGATAAAATTTTATATATAGTTGATAAAAGTGATGTGCCTTAAAAATTAGTGCATTCTGTTTTATCACTTTTCTTGTATGTAGGTACAATGATTGACTATTCCACTGCTCAGCTCAGCCAGTTCTTTTCCTTTTACACATATAATAAACAAGCTTGTAGATATCAGAACAAGTTTTCCTGCCTCCTGCTTTAATCTTTTCTGCTGGAATTGCATTAGTACCTGGTGATTTTTGTGTTTTTAGCTTTTCGGTAGCCTTCTCTGTCTCCCAAAGGCACTGGGCTGAGGCACTAGTGGCTCTGATAAATTTATTTCAGTCTGCCTAATGTCCTTAACTCAATGTGTATTCAATAGCTGAGGGAAATGATTCCTGTACCTAGCCAAAACGCTGTGGCGGTCTGCAACCAGATCACCCTTCTCATCCTATACCATATTAGTTTTAGGTTGGTAACCCTTCTTAAAGTCATTGATGGCCCTATACAAGTATCTGATACTCCATTTTGTATACCCATCACACAGTTTGGTGCTCAAAATGCTGAATGTCAGGTGTAGACTGTGGTTGTTCAGTCTCCTTTTGCAGCTCTCATTTAAATTCTGGTCACTTGCACATCACATTTGGCATTTAATTCAGACACCAAGGGGATTTAAGGTAAATAATAATCTGATGATACTGGAAATTTTAATCAGAATATTAGTTTGAATAAAGATTGACCAACTTGATGACACTTGCTTTATTATCTACTGCTCAACATGTTTCAGACGTTAATACGTCCATCTTCAGGAGCTTGCGACTACTTGTTGCATTGTGTAGGCTGACTTGAGGCGTGCTGGTGTTATGTAG
>Ga0136643_10017644_pt1 | contig 10749 bp, 4 predicted proteins | sample TergutLab28metaG_FD_96883 | JGI IMG/M metagenome (GOLD analysis project Ga0136643, IMG submission 96883) | Labiotermes labralis P1 segment gut microbial communities from Petit-Saut dam, French Guiana - Lab288 P1 (version 3) (version 3) | ecosystem: Host-associated > Arthropoda: Insects >... | reverse complement strand
GCCCCAGGAAACGATGGCAATGCGTCGATGCCGGAACAGTTCAAACGACCTAATCCATGGAGGAAGATGATGATGATGATGATGATATATATATATATGTGTGTGTGTGTGTGTGTGAGAGAGAGAGAGAGAGAGAGAGAGAGAATGCGAGAGAGAGAACAAGAGTGGGAGAGAAAGCGCGAAGAAAAACAGTTATGAAAGAGAAGTAAACATTTTAAAACGTTCTTATCGCAGCTTCATTTGACGGCACTATAAACATCTCAGGGTACACAAGCATCTAGATGCCAGCATTGCAACTAAGTACATAGATCAGAAACCTTGATAATCATTTCCCCGGAACTTTATCGAAACTGAACCGTCTTTATCACGAGTCTGATAATTCCAATCTCAAGTTCCCTCTTTCTTCCTATTTCTTGAACCATTTTAATGTTAGACTCCCATCTAAGACCAGGTCTTCCAAGTGATCTCCTTCCTCAGGCTTCCCCACCAAGACCTTGTGCACACATAGCCTCTCCCTATACATGCTACATACACAACCAATCTCATGATGTGGTGTGATGAAGTGGTGAATAATGATTTGAAAAGGACGTAAAAAGAGGCAGTCGATGTGCAATTGGAGGCAATATTTTGAGAAAAATGGCAGGACAGAGGAAAGGCAGTAAATACATCATCCAGGACAGTAGGTGGCGTGGTGAGTATTCTAATCCCTCAGATCCCGAGTAAAGTGACAAGATTTTGCATTTGAACCAAGTCGCGCCGTGAAAATGAAAAATAGAAAAACAAAACAAAACATTCACGTGTGAAAGAAGCCAAGTGAGAAGAAACGCAATACAAAGATTAACTGAAACATAGGACGTCTCTCCTACTAAACATTTTCCGTGGAATGGCTTGTGTCTTCTTGAGCCCTATGAGCTGACACTCCCGCTGTAACATTTAAGAGGATCTCTTCGGCCCAGAGAGAAATAGAAACTTCATTCTCAGTCTTTGGAAATACTTCCAACTTAAAAGAGTAATATCCGGGCCGTTAATTTCCGTAGTGCTTCAGATTTCCCTTTTCCAATGCGAACGACTGTGTGGGTAACAAAGGCATTCCCACACATTTAATTCCGAGTTCTTTTGTATATGATCGCGCACAACCGACTCTAATTAAAATGTGTCTGTCGGCTCATCCTCACAATTTGCATTGTTGTGCACGCACCGTACCACTTACTTGTACGCAATCTTCCATACGTCACACACCAGATCAAACTTTACATTTTCTCCAGAAAATAGTAGTAGCACAAAAAGTGTCAAACCACGGAAGGATTACGTCAACGTTCATGGTATAGGTGATGATCAGCTGATGATGAATTTAAAATGTACGATTCACGACCAACTTAACCTGTTCCACAGCTCTCAGTCACCATCGTACTGAGGTTGTGCCTCATACTGAATTCTGCAGCATTCTTTCTCCTGTCCTTCACAATGGGGTAAAATACGACGCCATACACGTGCTTTCACTGAACTGGAGTATCTTGTGACAAGACTGTTGAAGTTTGATATACCTTTCTTGTTAGTGTCTCAAGTTCACGCCGTTCGTGTCTCAGCAGTGACAAAAAAACAACATAAATCGGTACAGGGAAGGCTAAAAATGTGTTTCACTTGCCGGCAACAAGTTCTGCTACTCTGCTGCGAGGCTGTCGACACCCGAGGATACATAACGACAGATGGCAGGATCGTCAGTGGATAATTACTTAAAAATTATATGGAAAGAAGCGGTCTTGGCCAAATTGGAGGGATTATCTCGGAATTTGACTGGAGGGACAGAGGGGATTACGGAAAGCCTCAGAGAAGACAGCCGATATCAGGGAAGAATTTTGAACTGATGGACTCTAGTGTTTTACATATCTTGCAAAATGATCAACCGCGTTTTACCCAGAAGGATGGACCGTGTGTTACATGTGTTGAACGTACGCTGTGTTCAATGACAGTGTTGGTGAGGTGCTTCTTACCTCAGCCTCTTGTACCCTGTTGCCGTACATTACCAAAAAAAGAAAACGAAAATGAATCTGAAAATCCTTCGCCGCGCTCCGTGTTGACCTTCGAGCTCTCTAATTTCGTAGCAGTTCGTCAAGGCGTCATTTGCTCTTATCTTACCTTTTCTTGCAAATATGCATTATTTAGCTTCTTAAAAAGGAGAGGAAGAGATCAGACTGGTAAAAAATTAACCAATCAGTTACTAATCGATAGCGGGACAAATTGACACACTGAGCCAGCGAGCCCCACGTTTCGTGTGCCCCCTTGCCACCTTTTTATGTTGTAAACTGTATCAACCTCAAACACAACACAAGTCTACAGTTCTCACTAGCTCCAAAGTTAGCCAAAAGGAGGTACCCTTCATGGGTGGCACAGTATCACATGTAGCTGTAACCAAAATCTATACAGAAAAAAAACATTTTGTGCAGCGATAGAAATATACTTCTTGGGGTATAAAACACCAGACCACGCTTCTGTTACAGCTCACAGAGAACTGACGTTTGCTGATTGCTCTCCTTGGAAAAGCTCTTGAAGGGTATAAATTGCCAGTTGTTGATATCCTGTGTTTTGATTGGAAATTTTGGCCCTTGTAACAACTTACCCATGTAGCCAACCAGCCCCCCTCTCCCCTATACAGAGGAGAAGTTCTGTCCCTATGAAAGCGGCTTTTCAACGAAATATGTTACAATTGTTATTTTACAAACTCGTTATATTTAAAACACCACAGAACGACATTAATCAACGTTTGATTCTTTATGTCACAGGCGGTCAAACAGTCGATTTCGGCCGCTTTTTTAGTCAATCGCAGCCCTTTTTTTGGTCTCTATCAAAATTTATTTTCCGCCCCAGTGCGATCAATAGCTCTTCGTTTGACAGCATCCTTTGAATCCACCCACCTCTGCGAAGAAGCCTTCTTCCAGGTGAAGATAATTAAGATGCCGAAGTCCTCTGACGGATAAACATTTAAAATATTTCCTTGACTTGTGCCTCAGCGATTGGAAACCGTCTTCCAGTAGGTTATATCAAGATATACGGTGTCCTGCATCAGCTTCGCAATAGGTAGTTTAATTTAAAAAACTTTTAATTAAGGTAAATTGGTTTATTTTGAAAATTTCAGTTTTTTAATAAAAGAAATAACTGTACTTTTGTACACTTGATGTTGTGCCATTTTACATCTCTTTGCCCAGGTGACCAAATATTAATGCACAATGTATTACGGTAGATCGCAAAAGATTTTCTGTCTTTGGAGTATAACACTGAGTCCAGTATTCTGGCCACCTGTGCTGTACGTGATGTGATTTGAACCACATCCGTCCGAATTCAGGACGTCCAATAATGTGGTTTCTGGTATCACACCTGATTATATGAAAACCATGACTGCAATTCCTGTAGGTACGTGTAAAAGACGTTCATACCACTTTGCATATGCCTGTGCCTCTGACTAAAATTTCAGTGCGTTCAGGCGCTTTCACATAGCAAACACAAACAGTGACTATTTGGTTCGTCATGACTGCCCATCTTTTCGTCTGTCTGCAGTGGCAAAGCGCCGCTCCCAGCGGAAGGATTTAGATTAGGTTAAATTTTATGTTAGTACTATAATTTTTCAAAATATTCCGACAAAAGAATAACAGACACTTTTTATGGCAGCGTACCTACAGTCTTTGTGACAGAGACAGAATGAGTTTTCTGTGAGGTTCGAGTTGTGTACAATAAAAGTGCATGCCCGAAACATGTGAACCGGACGTGATCGACTCTAATCTGTTGTGGAGAAATAAAAGAGCAAACGCTCCAGAAGTGTGAGGTTCTGCGGTCATTTCCCAACCTCTTATACCTCTCTACAGTGTTTCTTTCCAATTCTTCTTTCATCCGATTCTAAATATTTCAAATCAGCCATTTTGTCCAAAGTCAAGAAGTATTCATCACAGTATTTCTAACTCTAACTCCTGTGTTCTTTCTGTGACTGTACGCAACTCTACATAATACAAGTTCCTTCTCCACACACAATAACACATGACAGTAGAAGTTCTGTCGTTATTCTGCCCCAATTTATAATACCGGTTTTAAAGTTAATTTACAGGAACTGCTGAAGACAAACTGTCATCACGCAGCAGTCGACACATGCCTATGAATTCGTCGGCAATGTTGCTTTGATATTTGCCGATAATTAATCTGTAAGTAGTAACACAGATTATTCTGTAAAACTGTGTGTCAAAACTTTTCAGTTCACAGCGTTCATACTAAATATAATTTTAATCTGATGTTACATTTCTATGGCTGTAATGCGTAGATTTGGATAAAAGGAAGTCATAGCTAAAAGGGTTATATGTTAAATGTTGCTTTTGAAAATTGAAGGGGATTTTACGAGCAATAATGAAATTAATGTGGTTCTTTGAAATGCTCCACCAAATTCCTTTTTGTTACCCACGGCGCGGAGACCATAGACTATTCAGATTTCATTAAAAATCCTTTAAAAGCTTCGAACACAGGATATTCTTTATGCTATCTCCATCAGTCGTTCGATCTCTTATTCAGAATTATTGTACAGTTACGTACATTGCAAATTCACTAATTGTAAGAGTTAAATCTGCTGAAGCAAAGTTCAGTAATAGAAATTTCCATTAAATTTCTTTGTCGTGATTAATACGGAAATGCAGTGTTTTTTGTTTGGTTCCTTATTTGGTTCTTGGCGAATACTGACCACAAGCCTCCTCGCCCTTATGGTGGACAGTTTCGCCGTTCATCATGCAGTATTTTGAAGTCGTTTCGGTACGGCTATGCCAGAAACAAGCAGGAATCCGTTAGACACTGAACTTGTTACTCAGTTGATCAAATAAATGAGATCGAGGTGGATAGGTAAGGCTGTGCTTCTGGAAGAGTTGAGATGTGCCTACAAAATTTTGTTATGGAAATTTCAAAGAAAGAAACTATTTAGGAAATCTAGCTCAGAGGGTACGTTGGCATTCATCTAGATGTTATACAACTAGGGGGTGATTTACGAAACTTGAGGATCTCACTGTAGTGATAACGAAGATTCAGGTCTTTTGCAACATGATACAGACCTTTCGGAGGACATGCTGCATCCATCTTCAGGGTTTATGTGTTGCATAAATCCAGAAGATAGGATATAAAGCTCCTCCAAAACTTCAATCACAATTAGCAAATTGACATTACATCATATCCCAGAAGAATCTCGGTGTTCGAGGGATTTGTTCATTTGGAATATTAGAATTATATGACGCTTACTTAGGAGAAGTAAAATTCAAAGCAATCCCTCTACAGCCCTCGACAGGCCCTGAGGGTTCTAGGAGGTAGGGGCTCCACTATTTCAAGACAAGTAGGGTGGTATAATTTATCTAATAATTTGCTAGTTAGATTACTATGAAATATTACTTTGCCCTCGACCTCTAAGCTGAATTTTGTCAGACACTTTTTGTATTGATTCTTACCTGTAAATACTAAGTCTGAAAACCACATTCCTTTGGGATGTGAAATTAAGTGAAATTTGCCGCATGTTGGAGGGAGGTATGTTCTCCATATTCTACTCTAAAGATAGAAGCCGTAATTTCCACCGAAACCTCTGTAAGTTTTTGCCAGACTAGGCATTGTTATAGCTTGAAAGTCGACAATCTTCACAGTCACAGGGCTCAGGATCTCACACCACGCGAAATATTAAACCTGTATTCCATGAAACTCGAATTTATCTGGGTAAAAATCGCGTTCTTGAAGGTTAAACAGTGTGGGTTATGTGATTACCACTGCCCATCTTACATTAACTTGCTAAGTTTAGCTAGTTCTATACGAGGCACGTTTCTTGCATGTGAAGTGTACGGTTGGGGCATACTTATTAACAGCAATGAAGAAACTGATGTAGAATGGCGTCAGAAATTAACCTTCCATTACTAAGCCTGCATTTAGTGAATGAGATTATATAAATTCCTAAAAGACGCATTTGAAAGGCACTTAATCTTACACTTGACGCAAGTTTTCAATATTCTGTTCAGAAGAGGAAATTTATCCTATTTCAAGGCAGGAAACAAAAAATACCATGGCCCACTTCAGCATAATTCCCACTTGCGATAGACTAAGAAGATGGTCTCACGGTAGAATTTTTTTTTGATTCCCTGCCGACATTCGAAATATTTTCTTTTGAATAAGGATCACAATTTATTACAACCAGTTCGACTTCTCTTTTACTGGTTTACAAAATCAGAACTTCTGTGTGGAAGGTTTGTGCTGTGCTCATGGATGTTGCGTCCGAGAACTACTGCGGTAAAATGAATAAACATCATTCGTTCCGAAGTTGGTGGTACTGATATTGAGCTCAGGTGACTTGCGCTTATTTGAATCCCCGCGCAGGGGTAAAAATATCCCCAAAATTCTACGTCCTTGTAGAAACGACAAGATAATCCGTTCGTCTTTCCATCCAGATCCTTTATGCTTCAAAAATTCAAATAGCAAGGAGAGAAAATGTAAAGAAAGATCGGACTGCAACAACAGTTGGTAAACCTATATAAAATGAAGTCGCTGAGTTACAGCATAAAATATGAAGAAGCTGGACATTACCGTCGCCATGCTCCATAAACTTGAACCCTGTAGGGATTGTTGTCAGGCACTCTGCATACAGTTTGTATACATTCATGAAAAGTATATTACGTGCAGGTATATTTGAAGTACAGAAACAAATGCGTAGGCCTACTCGGACATATATTAACTTACAGTATATTAAAGCTAACCCTGCAACGGAAAAAGAGGTTACTGTATGTACATCTCACCAAAAACATGAAATATCTTAATTTTGCCAGATTAATTCATTTTAAATGTCTCCTATGGGCCTCACAGTATACAGCAGAAATTTCCACAAAATGTGTCACTCCTCGGAAGACAGGAATACTCGAGAAAGTGTTTATTGCAAGGTAGGAACTGAAATGTGTTTTTCAATTAGATAAATTTGACGCTTGGGAGGGATAGTAAAATAAACACTAAGAACGAAGACGAGCACTATAGAAACATCAAATAAACTAGGTTTACTTGAAGAAACACATTTATGTGGATCAATTGTTATCTGGGGAATTCTGAACGATTTGTTTGCTGTAAAAACCGCTCAATGTTGAAAGAGTTTAAGTCGTAAAATTTAGAAAGCACATTTTAAAGCTTCTGGTACAGTACCTGGCTGAGACATTAACCTCTTGGCGCCGGAATTATTTTTTTTTAATTTTAGCACACCCTGTATATAAAATGTGAATAATACAGGAAAAAAATACTTTAGAATTATGAATCAAACTGCATTTTGAAGAGAAAAAAACGGAGAGTATATACCATGTTTAAAATGTTCAGTAAATATATTAGTTTAATAAATATATAAAATGCAAATTTAGAGGTTAGCGGTGCGGTACGACCATTATAGTTGACATTAGGCGTGTTATGATTGGGGTAAAAATTAAGACTGTATGGTGCGAATGGAAAGGAATTTCGGCCCACACCTTGCAAGGATTCTAAGCATAAAGGCCAGTCGAAGTGTAACGATCAGCGATTTTTTTTTCGTTTCTTTAAAATAAGCCGGTTAAATTTCAACAAAAGTTTTTACAAAGGAAATTCAACAAAAATCTAAACTTATTAAATGGAAAATTTCTGAATAAAATTCCGCTGGCCGTATCGTGCAATACTAAACTACAAGGTGTGGCATCGTAGAATTACACTGTCATCATTATCATGGCCGTCATGACCTCTGATGATGCCAAAGAGAGTTAAAACCAAAGTTGAATGAAAACATTTCCCCTGAATTCCAATATAAAAACATTCGTGCTCAATCATTCATTCATATTAAGCAGGAATAAAAAAGGGTTAGTCAAATAATTGCAATTACGAGGAAGAAACCTTTGTACAATTGAAGTATCGAAATGTTCATATATACTTCAATTTTATGCCAATAAAACCTGTGTTTCTTATTTTTCTTCACTTCAGGAAAAATTATTTTTAGGCGCGTTCGAAAAATGCGAAACGCGACTATTACCTTCTTCATGTCTTTCTGTCCGTCCGCGTGGAACAATTCGACAGACCAATGGAAGGATTTCCATGAAATTTGACATCCGAGGATTTCTCGAAAATCTGTCGGGAAAAAAACGGGTAACATCAAAGTCTGACTAGAATAACGGGTACTTTACATGAAGCCCTATGTACATTTATGATGATATCTAGATTTATGCTTAGAATAAGAAGTGTTTCAGACAGAAGTTGTAGAGAAAACAAAAAGAGGTATTTTATGTCCATTAACATTTTTCCTAAAATCGTACTTCTTACAAGATAAAGCGGAAAAGTACGGCAGAATCGGACAGGCCTCACACGACAATTTAACACGGCGCATGCGCTTTGCATGCTGAATAGCTAGGCTACAGACACACACAGAATATGTAATATTTATTACTTTTACACTACAAAAATTGCGACGCGATGGCTTCCCAGTTTTGCATTTGTACGTACAATTCATTATTCATTATCATCGTAAGTTCGAGGTAAGATGACCGTCAGTTCCGTGACTCAAACTACAGATAAATACATATTGCATTCCAGGATGCGTTCGACCTGTCAATCAATACGTTAACTCATGTAAGTTACGCACAGTAATTACAGCTCGACTGAGATCCATACTTAATATTTAACTGAACAATTGCAGTCTATGGGACAGCACTACACGTCAAAAACATGTGAGACTCTTGACTGAAACAAATAAACATGGATCTAGCACTTTGCAATCAGTGATGGAAATGGGGTTGTCTGTCCCTATGTGAATATGGCTCTTCCGATCAAAATGCCTATATAATACAGAATTCTACACCCGGATAAATCAGTTGCAGTTAACAGCTATATGAATTGGCGTTTTTTACACAACGGGGGCCGTCGCCAAGAGTTTTTTTTTTTAGTTTGTAACAGGAATAAAGCAAAAATTCGGACTTAGAAATTTACAGAAAATTTGTAATTTATAATAATATAATATATTTATTTACTGCAATTTGGTTGTTACCCGGTGGCAGTGATTATTTTACATGTAAAAAAAAACATGAAATTGGTTACTACTAGATTTAAGTCGGGAGGGCTATATGAGAAGCATGTAGTGGCAACTTGGAATCTTGGGAACCGTCTCAGCATTTGCTTATAGACACAGGGAAACCAAGATACACCTGTGTCGAGATGGCCGGTCGCAGGACCTTCCGAGTACTGACTTCTAGCCAGCAGTCCGGCATCTAAAGTAAAGAAACAGCAACAACAACAAAAAAAAAAGCAGGTCACAAAAATGTGAGAGAATCATGACTTACTGGCTTTCCAATAAATGAGGTTTTATACGATCTCCCTTTTGTAACTTGCATTTCTTGACGTGCTCAAGTCTGGTAGGAGAACTTCTTTCTGGATACGGGGTCAGGTACATCGGATCCACACATAGTCTTCACCGTGTTTATGTATTTATTTGTATTTGAGATGCAACGTCTGAGCTTGTACAGTTAATCAAATAATAGTCATGTTCTAACTAAGGGAAAACCAAAAGTCAATTCATTCCCGAACTTATAACCTGTTGTTTTAGGTTATCACACTCTCCACCACCTACTCACACTGCTCTCGTAATCGACTGTTTGCGTTCACTCACCTCCGTTATTGGCTGCTAACCGTTTTCTCGTTTAAATCTCTGTAGGTAACCCCTCCTGCCCGTCACCAACGGTTCTTAAATTTACGTCCGTAGTTTAAATGTATAACTGATGGCGGTGACCAACAATCGCCCTAACTAATAAACAAATATACCAAAAATATTCGGCTACAAGGTGAAGCTGCTTTCATCTGGCTAAACACAAGAATTAAAGAAGAAATCTTCCCAAACAAAGTAACAAATGGGCGGTTTCCACAGAAATATGGTTCTCATCACTAGAGGACGAATTCTTAAGAATGGCGAGGCAAAGGTTTTCGGACTCAGGCGGTATAAAAATTTTATGCTTCACTCAAAAACACGTCTGCATTTTCCTAACCTTCGAAGTTCATACTCCGCGCCCAGTGCCTCGCACACTGCTGGTAGCTTTTTTTAAACCCCGTTCCGTGATACTACTCAGCACAGCCGGTATTCAGGATGAGTCTCCGTGGTATCATTAAACCTTCTCCCTTTCAACGGGATTTCCGTGTTTGGGAAAAGGAAGAAGACGCAGGGGCCTACGTCGAAGAAGTAAAGAGTGCGTAAGCACCACCATTGTAGTATGCTGAGCGGAGAAAGCTGTATGTCCTGGCGAGTTTTCGTGATGCATAAAGCAGCCCTGAGTACCCCATTTCTCTTAGCACATTCCCCTTGTACCATAGTTCAAACATCGTTAATCACGTGCCGCTTGTCCTGAACGTCCTGTTGCTTTCTCGCCACCCTGTCATTAGTCCAACGTAGCGAGGGGAGACATGAACGTTTAAAATCCTCAACAGAAATCTGGCAACTTGTGCAATATAAATTCCATTTAAATGTTTGTGTTCTACTCTTCAGTCATTACCGAAGGCTTGTACAATCATTTTTTTCTCAGAAGCTGGTGTCTTAAGTTTAAAAATCGTAATTCAAATTTGTAGAACCCATTTAACACCGCCTCTGTGGTCTAGTGGTCAGAGTTTCTGCCTACAGATACAGAGGTCCCGGGTTCGATCCCCGGCGCTACCAGATTTTCTGAGTAGTAGTGGGTTTGGAACGGGGTCCACTCAGCCTCGTGAGCCTCGTGAGGT
>Ga0136643_10017641_pt1 | contig 10749 bp, 4 predicted proteins | sample TergutLab28metaG_FD_96883 | JGI IMG/M metagenome (GOLD analysis project Ga0136643, IMG submission 96883) | Labiotermes labralis P1 segment gut microbial communities from Petit-Saut dam, French Guiana - Lab288 P1 (version 3) (version 3) | ecosystem: Host-associated > Arthropoda: Insects >... | reverse complement strand
TTTTTTTTATAATTTTATTTATTTAATATAGATGGAGTGGTTGTGATTGTATTGTTGTGGTTGAGTTTTTTGGTGGTGGGTTTTTATGTAATTTAATGTCTACATTTTCCACAGATAATTTAGTTCTACGTCACACAGATATGTTGTATTTGCACCTTTTTGGCGGTCGTGTTCAGTGTTGGGCCTGTAAATATCTAATGCGAGTTGCTGATTTAAAAAGTATTTATTTGTAGTTTTTCGGTACATTTCGCAAATGTAATATCTGAATATGCTTACAGCTCTGAAAATTTTGTAAAATGTGTGTTGACTGGAAATGAGGGTTAGGACCAACAGCCATTCTGTTTAGATAAGACGATCTTCGCAAACACACATCTTTAGTAAGGGACTGGTTGATGCATTTGTTACTGAAAATACGGTCTGACAGCATGTTGATAGACTTTGTCAAATTAGTGAAATAACACTGACAAAAACAACGCTTGTCAGCCTACTTTCCACGTTTTACCGGAAAAATGTGCGTTTGCTATGAGAGTAGCCGTCTGTCTGCTCCTCTAATTAACTCTGAACCAAGTTAAATATTTTCGTGAAACTACGTGCACACATTATTCTGCTACATTCCCAGCCAAATTCTGCTACACCCCAAACCAAATTCACACTTATTTAACGTTCTATAATGAATAATAGTACCGTCTAGGTTAACACTTACGCCATTTTTACGGTATCGCCTTCCGTGGCTGATCTTTCGTGTGTAAATAAATTCTTAAATTTTTCTTGACATAATTTTCTGCAGAATGTTTGACAACAATGTGGAGACGACGCGAAATCTGTACGGCGGCATTTACTGGCAATCAGTCGTTCTAAGTACATCAATTTGATACAGAAACATACTTCATACATATCGATTGCCTCCTGTAAGAATTTTAGCGTAAGACGTCAAAAATTTAAAAAAAAATGCGACTTATGCAGAATTTTTATTTTGGATTCGTGGGACGTATCTCATTTAATGTTGGTATTAAAATCTGAAAATTTTTGGCATATACCAGTCCTTAAATTTTATAAATATTAATTTACAATTTTTGTTGTTGTCGTCATGAACACTGAAATATTTGAAGGAAGATAAATGGCATAAACTATTACTCGAACTTATTTTATTTTTTATTACATTTATAATAAATTAAATTTAAATATCATAATTTGTGGGCCATTAAAGAAAAGAAGGTGTACCCTTACCTGATTCACTGAGAATTCCACAAAATGTCACGTTGAATGAGCAGCGCTTTGCGATTTCTTTCCTATAAATATTATTAACCGGTTACCCTGATACAAGTTAGTATGTAGAACCGACGAATAACTTGCTTCATCGCAGCCATTAAATATTTTTATTTTAATATCACGTAAATTAAACAAGATTAGGATATTCAAGGGAGCACAAAATATATGTCGAAACGAATTCCCTGTCTTCTGGTCACAGACTGGAGACTTCGAAAGCTTTCACATGTGTTCGGCACTGCGCATTGTTCACCATTAGGATGAATGAAACACAGACCTGCCTGAATTCAACTGTGTGGAAAATAAGTGCGTGACGAAACTTGGTCGGAATAAATTCCACTGGCTCACGCAAATGTTGATGTTACTGTCGGTTTGTTTGTACGTGTGGACGTGGTTCTCAAACGCCTTTGAGACCCAGCGAAATACATCACAAACACAAGCGAAGGTGCAGACGCACGGAGAATCATTAAAGCAGTTGCAGGCACACACGAACGTTTGACACATAAAGCATGTGTCAAGGAGGAGCACGGAACACAATTGAATGCAAGAACTGTCTAAGGTTGTTTCTGTATCTCATCACCTACGAATACGGCTGACTGCGATGAAAGTAAAGTGTACAGTCGTCTGTGATCTGAACGACACGCACAATGCCATAAGTACTTATGGGGGGGGGGGGACGAAACCGTAAATGCACGCGAAAACTAGGCGCTAGATGAAAGTGAGATGTCGAATTGTCGAATTAACGACCCAATCGCTGTACCTGCTTTGGAGAAAGCCCCCGGTACCATTTGGACATTACGCTGGGTAGGTTCCAGAGCCGGTTTGGGTGATGTAGAAAGAAGAAAAGTGTCTGCCTTATACGGGAACTGAGCAGAGAGTCCCTTGTCGTCTGTTTTCTAATCTTGTCACTAAGTTCACGGAATTGACTACAGACAGGCTTTAAATAGTACGCAGCGTTACACACACTTTAAAAATCACCTAATCTTGTGCTTTAGCCGATCCCAATGGCCGTACAGTATAAGGCTTAGGTCTTCAGCCTATTGATTCCTCGGAAGGCGGGTTCAAATCCCACTGACGGCGTGGATGTTCGTTTCTTGTGTTCTTTGTGTGTTGTGTAGGTAACAGTCACTGCAACGAGATGATCACTCGGTCAGAGGGGTCCTACCGTGTGTGTGTATGTGTTTGTGTCTAATTGTGTGTGATCTAGGAACCTTATGAGGTGTAACGCTATAAAAAAAATTGGGTGCTTCATAATGTTTATTCGTAGAGACATACTAACTGTATGAACACACCAGAGGGTATGAAATGGGCGGAACTGTTAGCAACCATACGTTAGGTTAGGTGAATATTCATATAAAGCTCGAATTGGATTGTCCGAAAAGAAGAGGCTATGCGGGAGGTTAAGTGTAGATAAGAGGAGAGTATTAGAATGGGTAATTAAGAATAGTTGTAATTGAATGGTCTGCATTCAGGATAGGATCTGTTGGCGGAATGTTGTGAACACGATAATGAACTTCCGGCTTCATTAAAATGAGGGGAAATTTTGAATAGCTGAGCGATTGTGGGCTTTTCAGTCCGCAGTAATAGTCTTATTAACTATACTTTACAAATGCTACTTTCCCTCCCCTTGCCTCCAGAGAAAAAGACAGCCGACATTGACAGATAATAACACACTAAATCCTAATCTGCAGTTGTGTAGTAAAAATAAGCAATTGGCAGCCTAAATTTAGACTATTATCCAAACATGGATGTTGGAGAAGTTGCCTAAAACGATACTTTTATACTTTAAACCTAGTTCTAATATCGGAACGTACTTCTCTGAAAACTTCTTTAGGGATAACAGTCAAAACATATAAACAACGGAACCCCTCCATCATTATTGTCTGGCTGTTCTAGCAGGATTGAAACAGTTTTTTCCCCTTAATTTTATAAGAAATGTACTCCTGGATCGACTACTGAATAAACGAAAAATTCGGCTCTACGGATTTCATATCAAAGCTTTATTTACTTGCGTTACCGTATGACCAAGGTCAGCAATGACACCTTGTCCTTCTACTGACGGTATTTAAGAACAAGGTGCTGAAGACAATAAATTGGACCTCAGACGCAAGATGTAACAAAAAGCAAGGAGAAAACTGCGTAATGAGGAGCTTTGTTGCTTATTAACGTAACAAAATATTATATGGATTACCAATGAGGCAAATTGGATAAATGATAATTTTATACAGTATTTTAGGTCAAAAACTGGAAGAAAGAGACCATTTGGGAGGCATAAGACATAGATGGATCGCAATGTAATTTGTATTTACAATCAGTCTGTGAGCCGGGATACACAAAGGACAGGATAAAGGGAGGTTCTAGGTTATACAGAAGACCTACAGTTTCTCGAGTAGTTAAGAAACTCAAGGAGGACTTTGCTTTACGGTTTAATTCCGTCCATTCAATATTATTCGCGTGATATGAAGTATTGGACAAGCATTCACTTTGCCCATGGGTATCAAAGTGCTTGACCTCCTGCAAGAAAGACACCAGTGTGCCTAATACTGGCGCAACCAGTGAACTGTTCCTCCTTGTCCTCCTAAGAGATACGTAGTAAAGTATTCCTTCAGCATTGGCTGCAACCTTGATTGCTCTGATCCACCGAATTTCAGCAATACCAACGTTTGAAAATTACATGCACAAACATAACGATGAAGCACACAAGCCAGTCAGTGTTCTGCCCATGTATCGATTGCAGGAACACTTGTATCGAGAAAATGTGTTAAAAAGATTGCTCTGGACAGTCCAAGGGGAACTGGAATATTTCTGCAATTCCAACTGTAACTACAGCGCCTCCTGTATCAAATTTGAAACGATATATATTGATACTGTCACTTTTGAGTAGAACAACACTTGACCAGCTGATTAAGGTGTTGTTACGTCGTCTCTGGAACACAGTGGCTTACTGCTGGTTTCATTACATCGCGCTACTGCACCCCAGGCTGGGCCGTATACATGCACTCCGCATCCCCAACATGCACGTACTTCTCTAAAATCAATGTGCTCAGTTCATTGCACCAAACAAACGCACAGTGTTAATTATATGCAAATATTAAAAGCGTGTCTCTGAAATGTTTTAGTACAAGTATACCATCTTCAGAGAGGAAAAATGTCACGTTTTAAAATCAATTACCAATGATAAACTGTTATTTTCAAGTTTCTTGTGTTTATCGATGGCAATTGGTTTCAAAAACTGGTGTTTTGTTCTCCCTGAAGGCGGTAAAATTGTACCGAAACATGTCGGATATACTCGTTTAATATTTACATATGATTAACACTGAACACTTAAAAAAACTCTAAGATCAATTTTAACAGTAATCCTTCATTTATGACTAGGTCTAAAAAGTCATTTTGTGGCTAAAACTTTTTATGTATTGTCAGTCTCTCCAGTGTTGTTATTTGTACTGTTTGAAATAGAACTTCTTTCCGAAGTCCGTACTTTGAGACCGTATAATTCCATCAGGTCTGTTATATCGCTTGAATGATTAGATTGGATATTCATGAAACTGCGTTTCAAATTAATCTCATTGGAAAAACCAATGCGCAGCAGAATTCGAGGAACTCGTGAAGTGTACACTGTGTTGCTTTGATATCAGAGTCTGGTTTTTCCCAAATTCTAGACTATCAGTTAGATGTAAAAGGAAATTTTATTATGCTTTATGAAAATAGCAATTGGTAACAAGCGAGCAGTTGCGTGAGCAGTTGCGCATCGACAGATTCCTACCATATCGCAGTTACACAGCACTCGTTTGGTTGTTTTCTTCATTTTCTGACATCATACATTCGACCTCATGAAGTTATTTAAGGTCAACTTCAAATGATGTGTCAGTACCATGAAAAATAAACACCACATTCGATTTACACGGAAAAATAGCCCCTCTGTGTCTCTAATAGTGTGGTAAAACATTTCTTGTTAACCGGTTCTGGTTCATGAAAATTTTAGTACATTTAGTAATTTTTTGAAGAGTTAGTATCACATATTTGTATGGAAAAATATCTGCAGTGCTATTAAATAAAGATTTGTTGTTTGGAAAGATGATTTCTTGTTTATTTTAACTGTTACTGGGGACCCTTTTGTCAATGTTGTTGTGATTGTCCCGTACCACTTTGAAACTGTATTCGTTATATAATTCAACTCTAATAATTACTTCCATGGACTAGTGGCCTTGTGATGTTCACAGCACGGTCCATCTTCTACCAACCTAAGTAACACAACGTTTCACTACAATGTTTAAACGAGCCAGCCATTCGACGCAGTATTCTGCCAGATATCTAGTCCACACAACCACAACACTTTTGTTTAAGACCCATTGTAATATTGTTGTCGCATATCCCGGGGATTCCCTTCCGTTCAGGGTTTATTACTGAAATATTTATGGAGTTATCTTTTCCTGCGTACTTCATATCCCTGTCCATTTAATTTGCCATGACTTTGCCACTATGATGGTCTTTTGTCTCTGTGCTACAAGCCAGAAGGTTGTGGTGTCGATTTCCGATGGGGTCATTGGGACTTTTCATTGACTTAATTCTTCCAGCGGCACTATGGCCATGGGGTCGACTCAGCCTCTAAACGAAATTAGTACGAAGTATATCTCCTGTGGGTAAAGACGGCCTGTGCGTTGGGCTGCAACTTTGCCATCTTCTTGTGCTGATTTTCTAGAGGTTCGAGGAGCCTCAAACCCCTGGAACCCTAGGGTCCTGCCCAGACCTATATAGGGATAACAAGAGAGCAGTATATTTTAGGATAAAGGCTATGAAGCTAATTATGCTGTTTTCTCTATCCTTCTATTACTTCTTTCTCTATATCCGAATTTTTTCTTCAGCGTCCTCTTTTCACACACATAGAAAATATGTTTCTGCCTGAAGGTGAGAGTGCAGATTTCACGCCCCCCAAACAGTATTATACTTTCGCAGTTTTTGCAGTCTTTGTTCGAAGGACTTATCGTGTAAATGGAAACTTGAGACATGAATTTATAACATTGCTCCGCGAAGTGCCATGTTGTAGCTACTTGGAAAAAGGACTAATAACAAGGAAAAGAAACTTCGTCATCCTTGTTCCCGTATTCAGAGAGAAAAGGATGAACGTCTGTCAGAAACCGAACAAATTTCTTCTAGAATTTCATCAACACATCTCCACCTAAACTTCAATTTGCATGTCTCGTTTATATCTCGCCACTCTTTATTGTGACCCACTTCAATTTATCCACGAACACCTGATTACAATCCTTGGTGAAGAAAGTCACCTAAATGTGACAAAGTATGTTTATAAGAGAATTTGGTGCACTAAGAAGTGTACGAAAGCTTACTGTCATTTAGTGAAGAATCTTTTAATCTTCTCATCTGCAAACCAACAGTAAAAGGATTAAAAGATATAATCCTACCCCAGTAAAGCCCAAGTGAATGCCGTAAATAGCATCGTATTGTGGTCTGCTGGGTTATTACACCATGTAATCTGACAGCTGGGTCACGACTTTTCGGAGAAATATAGGCCTCCTAACTCCGCCCACAGAGCATAATGTATCAAGTTGGGGAAATAGTGAGGTATTGTTTTTAAAAACTGACTTATTTCTGGCTGAAAAAGGCGGCAGCATGCTCCTCCAATCTGTTGGTAACACCTACCAATCAACAGGGTGTCACCGGCTACCAGAATGACCGAGCTGGTTAGTGTGGCGGTAGTGCCGTGGAACTGTACTCGGGAGATGCCATATTCAAATCTCAGTCGTGTCATCTGCTATGCTAACAGAGATGCTGGTGGCTTTACGTGGCACTTTCAGGAAACATTTAAGATTGCCACTTGCATTAAATAACGACCATTTCCTTGCTTGCGCTTTCCAATTTACCATTCATTATCCGTTCTACAATTCGATTCTTTGTAGCCTGAGTTACTGACAACGCCATCAATTAAGTCGTATGTACAGTGACCAGTAGCCTATATGTATCTTTGCTTTGAAAACTGTGAAAAGCGGTTGGCCTGGATTTCGTACTTGGTGATTCATGTGAGTGTGTTTGTGTGTGTGTGTGTATATATAGTAATTAGTACTATACGTGTATGCATTTCCTTATTTATTACGCGTGCAGTGTGAGGAAATAGGACGGAGAATGGGAGAGACGGATTACAGCATGTAGATATTTCCTGGAGGTGGCTAAACCTCAATCGTTTTTTATCTTTATCTTTATCGTTGCACCGTGCATTTCGTAGAGTCATTTAATCAGCACACCAATTAATGCACATACATAACATTTTTACATTAAAACCTTTAAAATCGCTCCAACATGTTTCGATCCTAAGATCATCTTCATGGAGCTACACTGTTCCTCGCTAAAGTCACATTTTTAAAAACACTCACTGATTAATTTCCTTAGCCAGACTCACGCAACATAACACAAGACACACAACCGTGGTCAGGCGCATTCTCAGCAGCGTACGACTTACACAATATGACATGCTGCCACAGCACCGAGTTAATATAAGGAAATTAATCAGTGAGTGTATTTTAAAAATGCGACTTTAGCAAGGAACAGCGTAGCTCCCTGAAGATGATCTTAGGATCGAAACACGTTGGAGAGATTTTAAATGTTTTAATGTAAAAATTGTATGTATGTGCATTGGTTGGTGTGTTAATTAAATGACTCAATTGTTTTTTTACTTGCATGCATACCTGCTTATATATATCAGGACATGTTTCATTATTATAACTAAGAGGTTCTGCAATGTGCTGCCTCCTACTATGCAAACAATAACAGGTACAACTTCAGAGGCGAGATAAATTTCTGAGACCAAAGAAAATACAAAATTCTAGGAGTGTAAACTGAATAACCTTCAGAGTAATATATAAGATAAAAACAAAAAATATTGTTATTGAACACCTCGATGACGAACAGTTTTTCTTAAGTAATTGGTAGTTGGCGGACGGTAATTTTTTTTCAGACTTTTGTGCAACAAGCAGCTTCATTGTTGTTTTCACTGGACCATATTCTGAGTACTATTATTTCGGCTATCTCATTTCATTAAGATGAATTTTAATATTACTCTCTTGTCTACATCTAGATATTTCAAGTGGTGTTTTCTCTTCGGGCATTCAGAAATCTCGTTTATATTCTTGTCTGTCCTGTACGTGCTACATACCCAGCCCAACTCACCCTTGAGTTCACGGTCATAACATTTTATGAAGTTTCCATATTATGAAGCTTTGAATTTATGGAGTGTTGTTATGATGGTCGTTGATAAGAAACCGGACTTACTTGCAGGTTTATGCCGTAGTTCTGCATATCGTATCCCACAATCAAGTAATTTTCTATTTGCATGAATCTCATTAATAAGGTCTTGTAATAGGACATCATTCCGCCATCTTATCTATAAAAGGGTTCAAAATGGCGCCTTAGTGAAATGACAGGTTGTTAGCTGGATGAGCTCAATCAAAACGAAATGCCTACGTATATCAAGAAGCTGTATCTAGGAAATACGTAGTTTTGTTTACGATCATCGTCATCATCATTACCAACGTTGACATAATTAATTAAGGTGTTGGCCTACTGCTATAGCAATAATTTTGTCGAATGTACCAGCATCTTCTACCCATCGATCTGTGTTGATACAGCACATTTGATTTCGGTTCTAACTTATCCATCTCAAATGCCCTGTTTAATTCTTCCACCAGTTTATCCTACTTTTATTCTTATGGTATTTTTTATTTCCAGTTCTCTGATCTCTTCTTGAAGTTTACGGTCCCAAGTCTTATGTCCTGCGATCGCACTGTAGAAACTTCTTCTCGCCTTTACTCTTTAATTAACCACCAATATTTGGATCCACATAAAATGTATTTGTGTCACTGTGTAGAATTTCATTAAGAATTTGTTTTGGGATCTCATTAATATCGTAATTTTATTATAATTAAACAGATTTCATGAAATCGATTTGAACTAGGCATGTCATGACGAGAGCCAACTTTTTCCGTAATTGATTGTCACGGAGCAGGGAGGGAGCGACAGAAATCATGCCCAAATCGGTAAGTGAATATTTTCATAGAATTCTTACGTTCCTTCTACGCCTATTTTTTCCCCGCTTGCACTTGTTTGAACCCACTTATTTTGTCTGCTAATTTCAATTACTGAGCTAAATACAGATTATTTGTTTTTTTTTTAAATTCCTATCAACACTTGAATGAGTTCGGGCTACTTGAGGCCCTCACTTCGATAATTTACAGAATTATGATCTTTTTCTATGATATTTCTTGTTTTTGCGAAGTTTTTTGAAAGTTTTGCTTTACATTTTTATTACACGGAAACTTTTCAGTCAAATTTAAACGTTCCTTAGCACGTATTCGTAACTCTTACATGATAATTACGTGTATAAACTAATAATGAATGATCTTTATGTCGCGTTGTGTTTAACCTTTAAAGACTAGCGGTTTCTTTACGCACCACCAAGTTTAACATTAATAACATCAAAAAATTCTACATGATGCTCGCTTTGCTTTGAGTGTTGTGTGTGGATCTAAGAACAGGCTGCGACTTGTGCTTTATACATCATTAACAGACTGGTTTTTATAACCGCGTTGGAAAGTGTTTACAGCGCGGTACGGACTGATTCCTTATATAAACCAGATTACGTTTAGTCTTTAAGAGGTTAACAAAGCTGCAAATTTATCATCCTACCACATTCTACAGGGCGGTGCTGAAAAATTTTACGCCACAGCAGTCAGACCATATCGTCTGGCAATTGCCAGTTACCCTTCAAATTACGGCTGCTGTCTTCCCCATACTCGCGGACACAGTGTTTGGGATTAGAGTAACAATTCTAGAGGACGATGGTGTGGATCACTCGACAAACACTTTATAGGACATAGAATAGCAATTAACGGCAAAGCATTGCCCTTCGTATGTCGCGTCTCTGAATGTTACTGAAGGTTTCTAGCTAGGTTGGCAGGTGTTGTGCGATGAAGCAAGAGATCTTTGGTAGCAGCTTGATTTATTTTTTCTTTTCCATTCTTACTCTCAGGACATAATAGTAATAATAATAATAACTTCAAAAAACAAGAGTAACAACAAGAACAAATACTTTGAAAATGTGTTCATTATTTACACTCACGAACTTATCTTATGTTCATTGGACCGTGCATCATCTTGATAGTTGAATAAAAATAGACCAACTTGATGTCACTTGTTTTATTCCATTATTCAATGCTCAACATGTTTCGAATGTTAGTACATCCATCCTCAGGAGCTTGCGACTTATTTGTTGAGTTATTTCATGGGTTGTATTGCTCTGGTTCGATGTGTGTTGGTGTTACAGTTTGGTTCGGCTGGGGTGGTGTGATATCCTTATGCAGGCTGAAGCTTATTTCAGCCTGCATAAGGATATCACACCACCCCAGCCGAACCAAACTGTAACACCAACACACATCGAACCAGAGCAATACAACCCATGAAATAACTCAACAAATA
>Ga0136643_10017640_pt1 | contig 10750 bp, 6 predicted proteins | sample TergutLab28metaG_FD_96883 | JGI IMG/M metagenome (GOLD analysis project Ga0136643, IMG submission 96883) | Labiotermes labralis P1 segment gut microbial communities from Petit-Saut dam, French Guiana - Lab288 P1 (version 3) (version 3) | ecosystem: Host-associated > Arthropoda: Insects >... | reverse complement strand
ACAGCCTAATTATTTGTGTATAATATTCAATTTTTACTATATTGCTTTGACAGTCTATTCAGTAAACATATTTTTACTTACAGACATGCTGCCATAGCACCAAATTAACGTAACGAAGTAAATCAATGAGTGTTTTTAAACTATAACTTTAGCAAGGAACAATGTATGCTCCCTGAGGATGATCGTGTGATCGAAAAATGTAGGAGCGTTTTAAGTGTTTTAATGTAAATTTTAGGTTTATTAAATAACATATATATGTGTGCATTTGTTGGTGTGTTAATTAAATAAACTACAGAATGCACGGCGCAATGATAAAGATATTTTAAATATTATTTTTATTTGTAACTTTAATTATAATATAATACGGATGTCAGTTTGTAAAAACCGAGATCTCAGTTTCCAAAAAGCAAGGCATTGTTGTGTTTATGTTTTATGTTACATGTGTTAGCCTGATGATGACCTAAAAGGTCGAAACATGTCGCTTTATTAAACACTGAAAAACTTAGTTGTATTGACTATTTCTTACGTAACCATCACTTAACTTATAGTTTAAAGAAATCTGCTTAACACGTTAGCAGAAGGTAGCTAAAGTGGAACGTCTTGGCTTATTCGTAGGGTTCGGCTTCGTGGTGCTGGAAATGTAGCTCAGGCGAGGGATTAATGAAACAAATACAAAATTCTGGTGGAGAAAACCACTTTTACAGCTGTTACTTTGAAGACCGAGGAGGTAAAATGTTGAATGCAGATTGTGATATTGTGGTATGAACGTAAGAGGTTCGAGAGAGCACAATGATGGGTTTCTGTTGCAGATACTTGACAATACCAAACGATTCGTCAGCTTAATAACAACATTTCTATGTGGGGGAAAAAGACGTGGGTCCTTTTTGTCTTACAACAGTAACATAACGCGCTCTGACTTCAAAATTACGTGCCTTTGCCGAAGTCTCTTAACATACAACATTTTGATTGTGAACTTCTAAACCAAATAGCTGGAGAACAACACAAAGATAGATCTTACAGTGAAGGGCTATGAGGTTGCAAGGTACGTGAAAGTAGCTAAGAATGGTATCCAGTGGTGTGCTCTGTCGTTGATGGCGTTGAACCTTCGAGTTGTACCGAAGTAGACTAAAGTGTTCACGTACAAGTTTTTGCAGTTTCTTACAGTACTAACACGTATATTCGTGTCTTTCATGTTACAAGTTATTCATTAAGGATGCAAGTTTACTGTTCCAAAACAAATGTCAGGATGAAGCTATATATAAGCCACGATCACCTCTTTTATGCCCTAGCCAAATCAGTGAATTAGTTTCGAAAATGACACACGCCGACAGCCGCTACCGCCTGGTTAAGCGCTCATTTTGTTTACTTTATACAGCTTAATGTAGTGGCATATCTTGTGCATTAGCTCAAACACTTTATTTGCCGTGGCAAGACATTACAGATGTAATGGTTACAGGAAGTGCCTTTCTTTGTAAAAATATAAAGTGCCGATACGCACTCCTTGACAGGAAAACAGGTGCCCATACTTCCGTGTTGACAGTGGGTAAATTCGAAAAGTGGAAAATGCCCTAGTCTTCATATTAAGTATAAAAATAAAAGAGGTTCGTTGCTATTGTTGTTTCATGTTGTAATAACATTGTTGGAATAAAAACAAGGAGGAGTATATGTTTTTCTTGATTTCCGGATTTGCATCATTCATCCAGTGCGTCACCGTCAGTAGCGATGTCGGCACGCGTACCGTTGCGTCTCATCGCTAAGGAAGTAATGGCTATAGGCCTATCCCCTTTATGTGTTTCTGGGAGCTGCGTTTAAAAAACGAACCGCGTTTGCGTGATTCCGCGCTTCCGCGGCCGTGTAAATGAGATCGTCCCTCTTCTGGCCCCAGATGGGGATACGGAAAGTTGTAACACACGTAGCTGATCGCGTTTCGGTTTGGTTCCCTCAAGCGCGGACTTGTGTGGATTTCTAGTTCTAACACCGTACGGTCTGGTAGGCGGGTACAACCGTTCGGAAGTACGTACTGCTTCCATCTTCAGCTTGGGCTATGGGTGTTATCGCCGGAAGTCCTTCATGCTGGTGGTTCTCATCTCTTACAGACAGGAATGATCAGGCTAACCTAACCGTCTTCAGGAAGTATTTCCTTAACGCTAGGAGTCTAAGCCAACAGGCCTAAACAGTGATGACGATGAAGGTTTCAATCTCCTGGAATATTTGCGCCATGTCGGCTGTTAAAAGCTAACTGATGTTTCGAAGAACTGTGGTGCCTTCATCTTTATGGCTAAACAGCTGCGCTTGTCCCTGAAGATGAAGGAACTAAAATTTTTCAGAACTACGGAGGCTGTTTACCCGTCGATTCGCCTTAAGATCCCAGAACTGAACAGATATGAGAATATAATAGCACATAATAATAATAATAATAATAATAATATTAGTCTGGTGGTTCTTAATTGTCACCACGAAGTGGACAAACAACATTAGATTTTTCACTGTCGTAATTTTGACGTTGTAGAGAACTATCACATAAAACAATTTGCGTACATTTGGAAGAACTGACCAAACAAACGGTCTACATTAAAATGGCTCTAGTGTCACTCCAACATCACATGTTCGCGTCTCCGCCATTTTGGTATTGTTTGTGTTAGGAGATACGAAGTATCGATTAGGAATGTTCTCTTCTGACGTGGTGTTTAAGACATATTTCACGAAAATTCGTTAATTGGTTTAAAATCATTAGAGATGACCAAGCGCGGACGCGCTGACGTGCCAGTGCCAGAGGCCTGTAGGTTAATAATTCGAGACTCCCCTCTGATAAGCAGACCCCAGCCGTCCGTCCAGTGAGTAACCTTCGCTCATCCTGACAGCCATTAGGGCCCATTCTCAAAGCACAGTATTTATAATTAATTTAGTAGCCAGTTACCGGCCAACATTAATTAAACGTTTCCATTATACACTTCATTATCGCTGCGGGCTTCATCTGCTGTGGTAATCTCCTGGAAGAGCAGGCAGCCCCTGACCAAGGCCCTAGCTGTGTAGATGACGCGGGGAAGGAGCAGCCGTTCAAAATTATGCGTCGATATGTTGTATGTGGGCGCTCAGAGCATCAACAACGTTTCGGCGAAAGAGCGAGCGCCAGTTCGTCTTGCAGGAAACTGATTTTTACATGAATATTGGCTGATTAGTTGGGGTTTAATTTGCCCTAAAGCAATCCCATGAGAAGTGGTCGTACGACGAAGCTGACAGAATTCTGAGTACAAAATTACATACATACATACATATACACACACATATATATATATATATATATACATACGTACATACATACACACATACTTACATACACACATACACACATACTTACATACATACATACACACATACATACACTCTCGGCTTGGCGACAGCATTGTTATTTGAAGAAATGAATTGTTTATAAGGCATTCTTTATAGAATAAAAAACAAGTGCAGGTAACGAAATTTTCTGTCTCTGTGGAATATCACTGCTTGACGTTGTTCATCAGGATGATTAGAGTGGATTGTCATGAGCTAGGACATGTAATCCTATGCCAATGCCTGTAGAATTTCAGTGGGAAAGTCTTAGAAAATGGTAACGGTAAGGTGGGATTAAAATTGATCTTACAAAAATCACGCGACAAAATGTAGATTGGATTTAGTTGGCTCACATTTGGGTCTGTTGGCATACTTGGATATTCTGCTTCAGTTGGCATTATAATTTCACTATTTCCTACATTGAAATACTGTTAAAGAACGAAAATATTCTGGATAAATTCAAGACCAAATAAGCTCTACAAGAATATGATTTTCACTACTTGTCAGGAACCGAGGGTGCATCATGATTTCGAGAGAAATATTAATGGTCAGGGAGCTTGACCTGTTTCATTAGACACTCTGTCAAACTGTGGGTATGACAGTTTGGTTGCCAGGCAGTCAGTTGCCCATAGTAACTGCACGAACTCCCTGTATTGGTGGAGAAAAGAACTCGCCCTGTCTCCTTTTACGAGCTATTCTAAATGTCAAATCATTTTCCGTGACTTGTTCAAATGTCACTGGTTGTTACTGCAGCTGCACAATCTTGGGCTTCAGACCAAACATAGATGTACATATGGGCTGCAACGCGTCAAAATTGATACTCTAAAGTGTCTTCATAATGCAATTTCATATACGTGTCAGAATCGAACTTCTTAAGAAAATTCTGGTTGTATAACATTGATAATAGGTTTGAAATTCCGGTAACAGGATTTAGGTTAACAGTCTCCCCATATGAATGGCCAATCACAGACCGAGTGTAATAAGAAACTGTTTTAAGGGTATTATCTTTCGCCTGTTTTCGAGGAGGCCTCTTACCCCGTGTCTTTAGGCTGCTTGCTTCTAGTTTCTAACTACTTAATTAATTACGTGTTTAAAGTTACGTGGGAGTAATTAGCGTCAAATTATTTTGATTAACCCTTGTCATATCGAGTTTAAACAAAATTCCTTCTTTCGTTTCTTCATTTCCACGATAACTTAAAATTGTCATTGTTATTCACATTTAATTTTTCTTCATTTCAAAAATTATTTAAAGTTTCCAGTTAACTGGAACTGCAAATACGAAGAATAGTTTTTCTAGGCGGCATATGTCGGTTGTAAAGCATAAACGGTAAATAATTTCGGGAACACGGGCAGAAATCTGAATGTTGTTGTAGTCCAGTTCATGACCTATGCGACGATCAACGACTTGGAAAGGTCGTAAGATGTTGCCAACCTATCGCACCGTAATTCGGAATTGAGCACGTTCCAAATTGCCGTTTTCGTGGCTTTACTCGTATGGTATACTGGCTGTCGTGTGGTGTTATGATATAGCAGGGGGATTAAAAGAGATGGAGAAAGGTTAGGATCAATATACCAATGTCGAGAGGACCTCCTCTTTTTCTCACCCAGACATAGACTGGCTAAAATGTAGGGACACTCCTCTCACAGCTGAGAGGTCGGTCTCGCGAAGGATCGATTTTCCCCCTCGCTCAGTTGTGTTACGGGAACTGGGTCAAGCTTTCCCCTGCGCACAACTGCACTCCCATCACCAAGCGCGCGGACCAATGCTGCCAACTTCTTTTTTTTAACACGTGATAATTATCGATTGGTACGTTGTGTAATAAAGTAACGAATACTGAGGGCACGTAAGACCAAATGATGAGCGATATCTCATTCTGTAAATTTACTTTTGTACACTTTCAGTGCTACCACGTATATAAAATTTAACACCAACTTGTTGCACAACATTTTTTGTTAATGAATGCTGCGACATGTTTCGGCCTTAGCTGTTGGCCATCTTCAAGGAGCGTGTAAGTTTTTTGGTATGCGCAGCTTACGCGTCAACGTATATGCTAGGAATTCTACGTATCATTAAAATCATTCTTATGAAAATTAAATATCACAGCTCTTACTCTGTTTGAAGAATGATTGAACGTAGATGGTTGGACACAAAACTGTATGTACAAATATTATGTGTGTGCTGTTCAGTGGCCAACGCAACGCAATGCGCCCGTGGATGAGCCACACTGTCCTTACGGGAACGCAGGAATTAGTGGGCGAACTTAAGGTTTCGTGATCTTTTGTATTCTACACTTCTCTACACTTTCTTGTTGGAATTTCCCAAGTGTTACACTTTATAGTTGTGCCTCGAATTGAGATTTCTGTTGCATGTCTTGGTGTTATCTTTAAGGACTCTTATCTTTTACTGTTTAAAAATTCGCCGCCACACTTTTGTTTTTCGGCAAACCACTGAAATATTTCCCGGGAAGTATTCGCGAGTCTACACTTCGGAATCACTGGGAAAAGATCTTTACGGCGTCTGGGAATCGAACTGAGTGCATTCGAGCCGCATAACAACTGCAGCGAAACTTATTTGTATGACCTCTCCTCTTTAATCCTGAACCTCTTTCGTGGTTGACTGGTTAGAACTCCAGCTTCAAATTCGGGACTTCCGGATTCTGATATTGGTTTTCGTGGTTTGGGGACAATGCTTTAATAGGATACTAGGACTGTGTACATCCACATCCTTTGCACTCGTCATTCACCAATTATTCTTACTTTCGACAACCAATAACCCAATCATTTGACAGCGTCATAGAATGAACAATATTACTGAATTCGCTACACATTAATTGTTTAAAGGACTATGGCGACTATGTGTACCACCTGCTGTAACATTCATTAGCGTTGCCTGTTTTCGCACCTTGTGTTACTCGAATGTATCTTGCAATAAACACAATTTTCCCAGACAGCATTAACTAGTTGCTCTGCGAAATGCAGATTCATTGTGCTTTGTGTAAGGTAGGAACAGAGCTCTTACATATTAATGAGATTTTAGACTTCAAAGATGGTGTTATGCAAGAGATATTGAATTTTAATTAGCGGTGCGGTGAAAATATTTTGATGGTGTTGGCACTCCTGCCCAACCGGCTGGCAATACAACTGAGTTGTACAGCAGACCTGGTTGCAACCAGTATCAGCTGGGAGGCAGGCCACCGAGTCGATAAGAGGCGGCGTGAGCGAGGGAAGAGGAAAGACAGAATTGCCTTTTGCGGGAAGTACAAAGTGAGCCTCCGATTTCTCTTTAGATTTTAATTTCACTGTGTTAATAATGTAGTGTCACGTGTGAATTCACTTACCTTCGTGTTGTGTTTGTAGCGTGATAATCTTGTGACAGGATGCAGGTAGAGAAAACAGCTGAGCTGGGTTTGTGTGATGTATGCCGAGTGCATCATGTCGTTATTGACGAAAAGTTGCGGTATTACTGCATTGCAGGCCCGGACATTCTCTTAGATATGTGGGAGATATTGCTTCAGATTCTGGTGTGTTCGTATTACGTTGTCAATACACAATAAGTAACGGAGCAGTTTGTATCAGCGTTTTAATTTGTGGCGTGTCGAATTTTTGCATGGCCAAGATACAGGCATTGTTCAGATACTACATTATGTAGAGCAATACCGGCCGCGTAATTGCATGGGATAGTGCTTGCTTTCACATTCGGAAGCATTTTATTAAGTGTTAATTTAATGGATCCTTATAAAACAGGATATGAATGTGCCTTGTTTAAAAAAAAATTAAGCGATGCAGCTGAGCTAATCCAATTTAATGCATATACACATTTTTTACCATCATATTTCGAAATTAATGACCTACCACAACACGACAATTAAGAATTTCCACATCGGTAAAAAATACATTAGGATACGTATTTTCGACGTACTTTGAGGGTGTTAGTAGGCGGTGCATGCTGTGAAGCTGCTCGTCATGTATTCATACAGAAACACGTGAGAAGTTATGGGAAATGTAATGATATGCAGTAGACTGGGTTATTGCAATTTCTCAATTTAACATTTGGTTCTTCGGTTGTTTCTCTTTTCGGGTTTCCTGTTATAAGAAAATTCCTAGACGGAGATAGGCAAATAACGATAAAATGGATTTATTTCATCTGTATCCGTGTGAAGTGGATTAACTCTTTCAGTGCAGTCCCATGGCTGGAATTTGTGTGAGCGCTGTTAACGTACTGATTCGAATACCAGATAATGTTCATCTAACGGCACTGTGCCTTACAGAAATTATATAAAGCCAGGGGAGGGTGAATATGAGTGGGAAATTAAGATAAGTTGTGCCATGGTTTAAGGGTGCTTTTACGTGTTGGCATGGAGAAGGTGAAGAGAAACACGAAACATGAGGGAAAGAAGGCTGACCGGCGGAGAATCGAAATATCGACCATAGGAATAAAGACCAAGAGTTATTACTGTGCCGTGACGTACGGTCGAGTGTGTTATTATGGAAGTGAATGCTCGTCAGGGAATGACAAGTGAATGTGGGATGAGTTTCTCACGACTGTTACTGACAGTAATAATGCCTTGTGAGATGTGACGCGGTGTAAGGTGGTAGAGAATTACGAACGCTTCGGAGCACACCGCTGCGTCCGTCTTTAGAGGAGCAGCAGGTTCCACAGAAACTTTCGCAAATTTATATTAGACTCCACGGCGTCACATCCCAATGACCATGTTTTTAACAAGCGAATTGTCTGTCTGTACATCAGCATGATCTTCGACTCGCATTTCCGATATAAGTCGTGTTGACGACGTGTGACGTTATGTTTACGAATTGTGACAAATGATAGCCTAATGGGAAGAAACGGATGTGTAAATCAGCGCGTAGATTGTAAGGCTGGTGTGAAAGAAGGTACGAAAGCAGGTACAGTATTGTAGACGGTACCGTGCACAAAGCAGCCTGGTGTTTGCTGGATGGATCCGGTCCGAGACGGAGTCTCGTTAGCTTTAAGGGTGACGTTGATTAATCTTCTCGAACAGCTGATAACTGTCGACTACTCAGACAGAATCCTGCAGCGCGGAGTGTGGAAACGCTCCGCCAGAGTAATACAGACGCCTTCCCACCACGTTTCAATTTTGAGGACGTCAATTGTTGAACAGTATCCATGAATAGTTTGCGTGACTTGCAAAAAAAGGTAAACTCATAATGGCAAAGTCTTGTTTAGGTGTCTGTCCGTTCGTACTTTTCACCTCAACCCCAAAATTTCCAGATAGAATTGATTAAAATTATTTAAGTGATGAAATAAAAGAGAGTGAGGTGGGTTGGGAATGTAGCACGCATGGGATAGATGATAAGTACGTAATATATTTAAGCGGGAGAACCTGAAATGGAGGCGCAGCAACCCCTAGTGGGCCAGGGGCTCCTCAGTATCGAGGCTTCACGATCACACTTAGACACAGCACATTCGGTAGGACTGCTCTGGACGAGTGATCAGCCCGACGCAGAGACCTCTACCTGACAACACACAACACTCACAATAAACACACATCCATGCTTCCGGCGGGATTCGAACCCGCAATCCCCGCAAGTGTGCGGCCACAAACCCACCCCTTAGACCGCGCGGCCACTGGAGTCAGCTGACCATGATATATTAGGGGGTGAAATTAAAATGTACGATTAATTTGAACGTTAGGATGTGGTCTGTATGCGTCGGTCTAGGGACATGGACCATTTGCTGCGTATTGTACGTCACTGACTGAACAATTGGATTAAACTAAGGGAAAATTAGCTTCTCGTCTAAACGTTTCTCCATAGAACTGAGTATTCAATGGCGTTGGTGTGCATTATAATGTATTCTGAGAATTTCATTTCGGCTCATGTCAGTCCATCGTCTCCACTGCTGCACACTATTGTCAAGTTTTCCAAATAACGGCCTATCGCTCAAGACCTGACATAACATCGTATTATACGTATCATTGACATCTACAGCTTATCTTTGATATATACGTTGATATGGCGTATGACGACATTCAAGGAGGAATACTACCTGAGTTTGTTAAGTGTGGTATCTGCAATATTGTCTGTGCCTACTGTGAATTATCTTCAAGGCCAATGAGATAGTCTTTGCCTACAAAATAGAAAGTGCGTACAGAAAATGTATGGTAAGTTTTGCACTGTAAAATGAGATCAATCCTAGTGTAAGCTTGTTTCTTACGATGTAATATTCCACTCTGCTGTTTCAAAGCTTGTGACTGGAGCGTTATTGATGACGGTGAAGTTAAAACGCTGACTGTTGAAGTCTTGTATTCGCAAGTTGCCAATTTCATATCTGGGTCGGCTTATCGGCTATACTGACTAATCAGTTTCGAGGTTTACCGCAGGCGAATGAAGGCATACTTCAGCGTGTGCAGTGACCGCCTGCTTCCAGATCCTTATCCGTTTACCACTCATTCATCACCTTAACATCTTACTGTACTTTTAATAATCTTTGCAACTGGAAGAGAGTCGTACAGTAATTTAATACATACTTTTTCCAGGCTTCCTACGTTCTGACTCGACGTGGTGTTAACGTACTTTACCTATAACACTTTAAAACTTTGTGGTAAATATACGGGCCTTACTTAATTACGTGCTCCATGAAGCAGAGTCCTTGAGAAGCTAACCAGCTTGCAGCTAGTCAAGAAATTCCCCGCATTTTATGGAACCCGAAGGTTCATTACCTCATCCACAAGTGCCCGCCACCTGTCCCTATCTTGAGCCAGCCCAATCCAGTCCATACCCTCAAATCCCACTTCCTGAAAATCCTTCTTAATATTATCATCCTATTTACGCCTGGGTCTCCCCAGTGGTCTCTTTCCCTCAAGTTTCCTCGCCAAAACCCTGTACACGCCTCCCCCCCCCATACGTGCTACATGCCCCGCCCATCTCATTCTTCTGGTAAATAGGACCACTTGCTTTAACCCTTCAAAGCCGAGTTGTCATTATATGTACTACCACCCCTTTTAATACTAAGAACCCTCCGTTTTGATCCAGATATTGCTTGTATATGCAGTATGGGTTTTCAAAGTAGGAGAAATTTGCTCCTTGTAACTACACTGGCTGACTGGTTGTCCTAATGGGAACAAACTGTGCTGTCTGTGAGGTACGAAAGTTATGTCAGTGAAATTAATGCTTTAAAGGTTCAGGGGTCATGTATCGTACTTCATATTAGGCAGAGAGTATCGGCTGTCTGCGTATTCTCATAACTGACAGCACATGGTCATTAAGCGTGACCTAACTGTGGCGAATTTGCCCCTTCCCAATCCAACGAAAGCCGATCCCAGTGGCGAGCGCTGTCTGAGGCGTGGGTAGCGGCTGCTGTCTTGCAGGGATTGTCGGTTGGAATCCCGCGGGGTGGGTGGAGGGGGGGGGGAGATGGATGTCTGTCTCTTGTGTTGAGTGTTGT
>Ga0136643_10017638_pt1 | contig 10751 bp, 7 predicted proteins | sample TergutLab28metaG_FD_96883 | JGI IMG/M metagenome (GOLD analysis project Ga0136643, IMG submission 96883) | Labiotermes labralis P1 segment gut microbial communities from Petit-Saut dam, French Guiana - Lab288 P1 (version 3) (version 3) | ecosystem: Host-associated > Arthropoda: Insects >... | reverse complement strand
CCGAGGTAAAACTCGGTGTGTTTTGCTACATTTTGACAGTTCAAAACGTTGTGTATGTCCTCTGTATAAATTTCTTTACGCTTTCAAATTTGTAAAGCTCTTTTTGAAACACCCTGTATATATATCCATGGAGCACAGCACAGCACAGCCCTCCACGTACCCGGCTAGACTTCAAAGAACAGGCCCCCATTGCTTCGACTTGATGAATTTGTCTCAAAACAGGAAAAATGGCGAGCTTTTGTGAAAGCGGTGATGAAATTTTGGGCTCCATAAAATGTGGGTATTAGTATGTATATATATATATATATATATGTGTGTGTGTGTGTGTGTGTGTGTGTACACAACAAAATCTAACGCGTTACGTTCCATCGTGAAGTGTGTTGGCAAGTACTTACCAACAGGAGAAGAACATGGCAGCATGGCAGGCATAAACTGCAGAATAAGGTATGTTTAGTGAGTACCGTAGTGTACACAGCATACCTCCAGACAGCAGCACCGTGTGTGCGTGATGGTACCCTAACCTATAAATTTGCTACTACTGCAAACGTATTTGCAGACGTTTCCACGTTCAAAACGCGCATAATCAGTGAAACAGGCACTTCATATCGTCTCTCTAACGGCTGTAATATATAGGATAGTTCAGAGCGAAATGGTTGTTGTGTGATCGTGTGTGATGGAGATAAGCGGAATCGTTGCCCGTTGGAACTCCAGCGGGCTTTATACAAGTAGCAGTAGTCCCTACACGTTCATATGGGAGGATGTGCAAAACCCTGCACCAGCTGTGGGAATATCTCTGCAGATCGCAAATTTACAGCCTTGTTAAGTTCCATTAAAGTGACAGAGAAAAATGATCGCAGAGTTTATAATTTCGGAAGGGGGGTATAAAATATGAAAGAATGTCTCAGGGGTACGGCTGGCCTCAGTTATGTAACAAGGAAGGGGTGTAGCAGAATTGGCTAGGATACATTGACAAAATCTCGGGAGTTAGGTCGCCGTGGCGACTACATTTTGCACAGTGGCGACTAAATTTTGTACAGTAGCGACTAAATTTTGTACAGTTGCGACTAATTTTTTATACCGTTTCGGCTAAATTTTGTACAGTGGCGACTAAATTTTTGTACCGTTGAGACTTAATTTTTGTACAGTGGCGACTAAATTTTTATACCGTTTCGGCTAAATTTTGTACAGTGGCGACTAAATTTTTGTACCATTGAGACTAATTTTTGTACAGTGGCGACTAAATTTTTGTACTGTTCAGACTAATTTTTTACAGTGGCGATTAATATTTTCAGGTTATCGGTATGCAAATTGCTTTGTTTCGTCCTTCTGGCGTCTAGAACTTTCAAGTGCCTCGTACATTTTTTGAAAATGTGTGCATACCTGCACTACATTGTGGGTTTAGGGACTAACCAGCCGCTAGATTCTTCCGTGTTGCTACCAAAATATCCTTACTTTGGACAATATTGTTATCAATAAGACGGCCACGCCTCCGCACACACGTGGACTGTTGATCGCACAAACTGCTATTGAAAAGAAAATCGGACACTCCTGTTAGAAGTGATTAAGACACGCTAAAAAGTTGTGGGATGGAAAAAAATTCGGAGAACATCTTCGGCACCACAGGCACGCAGCAAATGGTCAAACTTAGCGAAAATAAAAAAGAAAATGAAAAATTGTGCACAGTGCGTAAAGTAGCGGAAAATAAAATTATGGATTGGTCCAGACCCAGCCTCACAAAGCCCCTTGAGCGAATGGTTAGGCGTACTAACGACATTGCTGATTCTGCCTATTTGTGATGCAGTCCGGCAGCCTCTCGAACGACTCGGTCAGTTTCGCGAATGCTGACCAATACACTTGGGAGAGAAGTACCCGCTCTCCGGGCGGATTACGGTTACCTTTCTCGTTAGCACACAGAATATTCAACTATCTAGGTTCATGGAGCAGGCTCAGTCCGTCTTGGAAATCTAACAGTTCCTCTCCCCGTATTTTATGGAAACCGAAATTTCATAACCAATTTCAAAACAGGCCGCTACTCCTCCTTAACGTGAGCCAGAAACACCCAATCCATACCCTCAAAAACCAATTTATTTAAGATCCACTTTAAAATTATCCTACCACCTATGCCCAGGTCTTCCAATTGGTTTCTTTCCGTCAATAGTAGGAGTTAGGTATGTTAACACTTACAGTCGAGAACAACCTTATTTGTTTTTTAATATACAGAGTTTACAACAACGACATGTTTCGACCCTATGTGTGGGCCATCTTCAGGTTTTGGTTGGACTTTCAGCTTAGGCTATACTAGCATGCGTGTAGTGGTCTTGGGGCGTAATGGGGCGGGTTCGAGATCTCATTATATCACGGGGTACCAGATACAACCGGGACCATGGTACCCTGTGATATAATGAGATCTCGAACCCGCCCCATTACGCCCCAAGACCACTACACGCATGCTAGTATAACCTAAGCTGAAAGTCCAACCACAACCTGATGATGGCCCACACATAGGGCCGAAACATGTCGTTGTTGTAAACTCCTGTATATTAAAAAACAAATATAGTTGTTCTCGACTGTAAGTGTTAACATACCTAACTCCTACTATTGTACAAAACACAACGGGGTTGACGCACATTAGAATTCTTTCCGTCAGTTTTCCCCGTCAAAGTACTGTATACTTTACATTCACAATATATAGTGGATAAAACGTCAAAGAAGGCACGAAGTTACAATTAAGAAATTAACACGTCCAAAAACTGGACTGCAAATCTTGCACAACGCTTTTAACTCCGTCGCTACTGTTCACACTGGCTGCAGTAGCGTACCGTACAAGCTGTTCGCGGTAGGAATTAGGAAAAGTAGCAACTATTGGGTACTTTGTAGTGTAACTCAAATTATTATCTAGAAATATATTACATTTTTGTCAAGCACTTTCAAGTTTTTGTACATCCCAGTTTCAAATCTCGGTCTGCGAAATAGCTTTCAATATCGCTTATAATTAATCGTTCACTCTCAGCCAATTATTCAGGGTGACAGCGTCGTTAAATGTTCTACAAATATGTAAATAAATACATAATACTTCCAATCACAAATTCGCCAAGTGCCACATTTTTACACCTTGTGTCTGAAACACATAAGCTCTCATTATTCTAAGTGAGAAACTCGTGACTTTCCTCAGTCTCTCTATGTATACGTCCATGTCACGTATATTTCCTACAAAACACCTCCATTTTATTATTCAATAACTACCATAAAACATAGGGGACCGCGGTAGCACAGTGGTTAAGGTGCTGTGCTAAAAAGCGGAAGGGCGCTGGTTCGAACCCAGCTGGTGTCATTGGAATTTTTCATTGACCTAAAATCCCTCCGATCGCACTATAGCCCTTGGGTCGACTCAGCCTCTAACAGAAATGAGTACCAGAAGCATTTCCTGGGGGTAAAGGCGGCCGGTGCGTAAGGCTGACAACCTTACCACCACCCTGTGCCGTTGTCGCGCAGTCTGGGAACCTTAACTTCCTGGAACCCTCTGGGCAACTCCAGGCCTGTAACGGGACTGATTTACCTTTCACCATAAAATATAAATAAGTAAATAAAAAACAGAAATTTAACCTCTCGTCCAGAATAGTTTTTTTAAAACTATTTCAGTATGTTTCACCCTTACATTATTTATTCCGTGCATTATGGTGAATTAAGTGACTCAAGTGACACCAACAAATGCACTATTCCATACCATATGTTTATAACCTTTTCCATTTATTATATATTATATATTGTGGGGCCATTATCGCACAGTCGGTATAGCAACGCGCTACGAAATGGACGATCCGGGGATCGAATCCCAGTGGAGGCGAGATTTTCTGCACTCGTCCACACCGGCCCTGGGGCCCACCCAGCCTCCGAGTATTTCCTGGGGTAAAGCGGCCGGAGCGTGACGTTGACCACCCACCCCATCTAGCGCCGAAGTTAAGGAAAGAGTAGAGTTATACCTCTACTCCCACTCTGGGCATTTGCGGCCTGTTCTGGGTGAACTTTACCTTTGTATATAGCATATTTCCCATTTCGGTGCCGTTATCTCGCTATCTTCAGGGAGATGGAACAAAAATTTCTTTAAAACACACAACAATAAAATAGGTCACGATAAACACGCGTACGTGTATGCTGTGGTATCAACAGAAGCGGCCTAGCGTTCTGTCACACACCTACAGTGACGGGATCCATATATATTTTTGTACACAAAGAATAATTACAAGGCAGGCCTGTTTAATATTTGAATAATTTAAAAACAAACATGCGTGAATTACTAGTTTCACCAAACGTATATTACATTTATGTATGTAATTTTAATCAAAACCTGTAAAATTTGCACTACTGATACCACAACAGATGAACGATTACTGAGACATATTTCATTTGTGCAGATGGTGTAAATGGAATTTTTCATAGACATTATCCTTCTGGCCGCACTATGGCCCTGGGGTTGACTCAACCTCTAACAGAAATGAGTACCAGGAATATTTTCTGGGGGGTACACGCGGCCGGTATGCATGGCTAACAACCTTACCACCTTCATGTGCCGACTGTCTTGAAATCTGAGAGCCTCAACCACCTGGAACCCTCAGGGCCTGTACACCTGTAATGGGATTGCTTTACCTTTAGCTTCATGTTTTAGAGAAATTTTGGTGTCAGCTACCTGCAGATGTAGAGAGAACATCACCGAACTCTGTAGGATATATGTAAAATAAATTTTAATGTTTTGCTGACCGTGCGTCTCAGTATAATCTTAGTCATTAACCAACTTAATGCACAAATTCTTGGTTTATAATAAGTTTATTATATTCCTTTACATGTTTCGAGCACTATGTGCTCATCATCAGGAGATCAAAATTGTATTATACAGCATCTGGTATCATCACACTCTGTAGGTGGCCGTCCCTTGCACAGTCCTCTCTCAACGCATGCACGGGACGGCCACCTACAGGTGTGACAACACCAGATGCTGTATAATACAATTTGACCTCCTGATGATGAGCAAAACAATGCTCGAAACATGTAGAGTCATATAATAAACTTATTATAAAACAAGAATTTGTGCATTAAGTTGGTTAATTACTAAGATGTAAAATGAAGTACTTATAAGTTACGGAACCGTGGATTTGGTGGTGTTGCAAGAGTTATTTATTTCCGTTAAGTGTACAGTTGTCACATATGGCGATTGATCCTGTGACAAATACTGCAGCTCACACAACCAAAAAAGAAAGCATGTTTCAGACCCTAAAAATGTCTGGTCGCCCCTTCACTTTTCTTAATGGTCAACTCCCTCGAGCTTCGAGGCTGAAGTTGTGAATCTTGATGTGAGGCCGCAGGGTGATGCAGCTAAGAAGCTACGAACTAAAAAAGAAAATTCCCTGAACCCAGGGACCAAAGTTGTAACCCGCCCGAGGGAAGAAAGACCTAACATTCACTAGGACTTCTCGTTGTTTCAACCACACACAACATTTCAAGTGACATAGAGACAGAGGACTGTAAGTTAAGTAACTCTGACCTTTGGGTGTGGCTGTATATTACAGTAAAATACGTCCTCACGCACTAAGCTCTTTGGACTACAACACACCCTCCTGCTGGCTCAAAACAAAGCACAGTTTCCGTACAAAAGCTGTAACAATGGCATACACGGACGCACCGTGAGTGAGATTAGAAACCCTTCATATGACAAGACGTTTATTACGTCAGCATATCACATATAGGAAAGAGAATGGCCGATGAAGCTTCGCATTTTGTGATTGTTATTTCTACGACAATACAACTCATCATCCATCAAAACATTTCTGATTAATGTAATTCTCATGAAAATACGACCCATCACACATCAAAACATTTCTGATTACTGTAACTCTTACGACACAACGACACATCATCCATCAAAACATTTCTGATTAATGTAACTCTTACCACAATATAACATATCATCTATCATCACATTTGTTTATGAATGTAACTCTTACCACAATATGACATATCATCGACCAACACGTGTATAATTACCGTTGGATGATAAATTTATTACGTACATCTTAGTAAAATAAATAAACAAATTTGTAGTAAATACGTAAAGAATGTTTTTGGATCACATTTCATCCACTGAATTAAATTATTATTTTACTTTTTTGGATTCAATAACATTAATTTCCGACCATCGCAGCTGGCTGGCTAGCACTGCCGCCTTGCATTTTGGAGAATCCACTTTCAAGTCATGACCCGAAGACTGACTATTATGACTGACATTGTGCGTGGATTTCCTCAGTTGTTCGAGGTTGAAGTCGAGGTAGTAGAATAACTTAAATTCGGTCACAATCTCTTGCTTTCACGTTCTTTCCAATCCGGTTCTCACTTTTATTTTCATTTTATTCTACATTTCTATGCTGTGTCGTCACCAATACAGATATGTACAAATATATACAGGGTGATTTCGGATGAGGTCAGTTTTTTGGGATAAGATATTATCATTCATTTGAGAAAAAATCATATAAACATGTGTTTAACCCTTAAACGCCGACTTAAACCCCATCTGCTGTCATTATTGGGAGCTCACCATATTTTCCACGTTAGCGGGTTAAGGGTTAATACTGCATGATTACCGATACAGAGCTGTTCGAATCTATAAATGCAAAAGAATTGTGAATAGTAATAAAAAGAAATTACGTAAAGTTAATTTTATTTTCAATTTAATTTACTGTTTAAACGACAATTTTATACACAGGAATAAAAAAATTGTTACGGTTCACAAGGAATGTTCGAAAATCCCACCGTCAAATGCAGTTAATTTTGATTCTTCTGTGCAAAAATCGCGTATACTTCGTCTGACTGCGTCTGATTGTGAATTGTAAAAAAATTGTCATTTAAACATTAAATTAAAATCGAAATAAAATTAACAGCAATTAATTTATCTTTATTTATTACAATTGGCAATGATTTTGCAATTATAAATCCAAACAGCTCAATCTTGATTAACATTCCACCATTATACACATAATCATATGACATTATTTTTCTCACAACGACAGATACTAACACCTCCCATAATATTGATCTTTCCTGCTGAATCACCCTGTATGCGTATGTATGTACATAATAGTCAGACATGGTCAATGTTATAAGTAAACAATATAAACCAACAAATGTAGAGTGCAAAAAATATAAAACATAAAATAGTCTATGTTTTCATAATTATTTCTGGACGTTTAAATGATTTGAGTAAAATCTTGCTTCGTATTTATTTGTCCGATAAATATTTCTGAGTGACATGCCCTTTTGATACAACTATATTTTGCATTTCGCTATTAATTCAGCCGCCCATTTTATAGTGTCGCGTGTCACCGACGCTTACCACGAGAATGAAAAAATGCCCAAGGTACTCGTATGGACACGTGATCATTCATGTTGTCTATAAAATATTTGTTAGCCTTGCTGGCGTAGCGACTGGCTGGACGGTCTGGGGATCGAATCCTGGTGGAAGCGACATTTTTGTCACCCGTCCAGAACAGCCCCGAGACCCACCCAGCCCCCTGTAAAAAGGGTAGTATGTCTCTTTTCCAGGGCGTGGTGTTGACCATCCACTCCATCTAGAGACGAGGTTAAAGAAAGAGTGTAACTATACCTCTACTCCCCCTCTGAGACTTCGCGATCTGTACTAAGTTGAATTTTACCTTTACCTTTACCTTTTTAATGTAACATCTGACTGTTGTAATTGCCTACACGCACGTGTTACGCAGTTCTCTCTTCATTTCTACGGTAATGTTTCCTTTTCACACATTTACGCAAATCGTAACACTGTGTTCGAAACAGTTTCACCTGAAATACATGGGAAAGAAGGACAAGAAGGTAGCAGCAGATAACAGAAAGTCAGAAATGTGTGATGAATGAATATGTATTAAAAAAACTGTAACACGATGCCTGAGATGGGCAGGGCATGTAGAGCGTTTGGGGGAGAGGAGAGGCGTATACAGGGTTTTGGTGCGGAAACCTAAAGGAAAGAAGCCATTTGAGAGATCCTGGCGTAGATTGGAGGATAATACTAAGATGGATCTTCAGGAAATAAGACGTGGTGGTATGGACTGGATCGAGCTTGTTCAGGATAGGGACAGGTGGCGGGAACTTTTGAATGCGGAAATAAACCTTCGGGTTCCATAAAATGCGGAGAATTTCTTGACTAGCTGAAAACCTGTTAGTTTCTCAAAAAGGACTCTGCTCCATGGAGTAAGTAAGTAAGTAATAAGAGAGCAAGTAACAAGTAACGTGATGAATTTCAATGGGTTTTGTCTGTTGGAAGCTAAGTAAGTAACTTCGAGACCAAGAAGGTTTTGGGTGCACGAACAGAGGGACAGAACAAAAGCGCTCCAGCATGATTGAAAACGTGACCTTGAACAGATTAACAGACCGTCGAGGGTAGAAATACGAGACCCGAAAGTTCTTGTTGTCCTCTGAAGCAAATTGGCACGATTTGGCGAAGGTTGGGGTATACAAATTTGCAAGCTCTACTGTGGCTATCCGAGCTCCCGATCACAGAATGCCGAGCGACCCGCATAAATCTGCTGCCCGCTTGCTGGTAAGTAATTGGCTGTCTGCACCAGCGGGGCCACACCAGTTAATCGAACACGGAAATGCGGTATCAGGCAAGACGGGAACATGGCTGCCTACAGCAAGCTCTGACTCATATCCTGACATAGATTTAGTTCCAATGCCGCCATTTGGTTTGGGCCGGAATAGAGACTAGCTACATCCTGAACGGTACGGGATTCAAAGTCCGGTAGGGAAAAGTGATTCGCTCTTCTCCACACCCGTCTAGTCTGGCCCTGTGCTTCTTCCAAATTGCTGTAATTTTTTTGGTAGAAGATATCCCGTTGTGTCTGAAGTACAATGATAAAATAAAACTATGTATGTACTCAGTCCAACACAACAATATATTTATTATATTAATTGCTACCAGTTTCGGCTATAACGGCCATTATCAGGTCATTTCAAAGAACTTAAAAAAGCTGCTACATACAGTGCAAGGTAAACGCATTGCAGTAGTAAATGTGATCCCACAAAACGTGAATGTTTTGCTCTATATGTACCAGCTGCTTTAAGTTTTTGTGAAAAGACCTGATAATGGCCGTTATGGACGAAACTTGTAGCCATTGTCTTTGTAAATAGCCAACTTGACGCCCAATTCTTTTTCTTATATTTGTTTATTCCAGTTCTCTACATGTTTCGAGCAAACAAGTGCTCATCATCAGGAGAGTCAATTGTATCAATACGACCTCTGGTATGTGTCACTGTATGTAGGTGACGGTGTGGTATGCAGGTTTACCTGCAGGTGACACATACCAGAGGTCGTATTGATACAATTGACTCTCCTGATGATGACCACTTGGTTGTTCGAAACGTGTAAAGAACTGGAATAAACAAATGTAAGAAAAAGAATTGTGCCCCAAGTTGGTTATTTACAAAGATTGTAATAAGATGCACGGTCAGCAAAACATAAAAACATAAAACATGTAATTTGTAGCCATTAATGTAATAAACATGTTGTTGTGTTAGACTGAGTAAATACATAATTATAATTTATCATTGTTGTAAAATGATTATCGACGCTTTAGCCCAGAGGTAAAGCGGCACGCGCTTGGCGTTGACCACTTACCCCCACCTAGCACCGAGGTAAAATAAAGAGTAGATCTTTACCTCTCATCCTCCTCTGATTCTTCTCGCCGTGTTATATGGTGCACTTGACTTTTCACTGTATATGGTAAACCGGGATAGCATAGACAATCCTGTCAACAGGATACGACCTGCTCAAACAAGAAAATCGTCTCTCGATTTCCGGGATCAGCAAAAGATTTCCCCTACTCCAGAACGCCCGGATGGGTTCTGTGGCTCACACACCCTCTTTTTCAACACGATACGAGGGAGGGTGTCTTTCCCCCTATTAAATCGGCCATGGCGTGATCTTGAGTACCCTCTTGCACCAAGTACAAAGGTTTTTTTAATGTGTGGAGCCATACCTCCTCTTCCTTGTAAGTCTTCATGGCGTGGTGGTTAATTAAACGCAGGGGGGAACTTCAGCGTTTAGCTCTGCTATTACATAGGTGGATCAGACAATAAGTGTACAATATCCATCAATGAAAGGCAACATGATAATACAGAAAACAGAACATAGAGACAATGTATGCTTCTGATCACATGACCGCCAACACTACAGCCCTCTGTCGTACACAACAATAGCGTTTTAAACTTCAACGGATTTGTCGTCTGAAACAAATGAACTCTTAAAGTTTTTTGATCTACTCTATTATTATTTTTCTGGGCCAGGATAGCCCACGCGGTATAGTTTCTCGCTACGGGCTGGACGGTCCGGGGGTCGAATCCCAGTGGGAGAGGGATTTTCCGCACCAGTCCAGATTTGCTCTGAGTCCCACCCAGCCTCCTATAAAATAGGTAAAGGTTATTTCCCGGGGGTAAAGCGGCCGAGAAGTAGCGTTGACCACCCACCCCATCTAGCGTCGAGGTTAAAGAAAGAGTAGGGTTATACCTCTACTCCACCTCTGGGCCTTCGTGGCCTGTTCTAGGGTGAATTTTATTTTTAACTTTATTATTATTATTATTATTATCATTATCATTATCACAATCATCTCCTTTATGCAGGATATTTATACTTATATTCCTGAGACAAACTGTGTCCCTAGGGAACACAGTGTTGCAGCTATTCTGTTGTTATTAAT
>Ga0136643_10017635_pt1 | contig 10753 bp, 7 predicted proteins | sample TergutLab28metaG_FD_96883 | JGI IMG/M metagenome (GOLD analysis project Ga0136643, IMG submission 96883) | Labiotermes labralis P1 segment gut microbial communities from Petit-Saut dam, French Guiana - Lab288 P1 (version 3) (version 3) | ecosystem: Host-associated > Arthropoda: Insects >... | reverse complement strand
TTTTGGTTTTGTTTTTGATGAATTATGGTTAAAAAGTGTGGTAGTGTATAATGGGGGGGGGGGGGGGGGGGGATAAACAAGTCAGATTTGTGAGATCTCTTTGAAAATTACCAGTTATAGCAATTGCTTTGAGGCTGTGTTTGACAGCTTTCAATTGTTAAAAATTAATACAATCACAAATTTCCCTCTAAGGTCACTGTTCTGTAATACATATTAAATTTTGCTTGCCTGTCTGTATCAGAAATTGTTCTCAGAACTTCTTTTGATTTTGGCTACCTCTTTTGTAAGTTAAATTACATTTTATCATGCAGTTTTCAGCAACATTGCAGAAAATCATCAAATCATATATTCAGCTTGATTTCTAACATTTCAAATGAAATACCAAATGTTTGCAACTGTAGCATGTAAAGCAGTCCCGTTACAGGCCTGACAGGCCCAGAGGGTTCCAGAAAGTTATGGTTCCCAGATTTTGTGACAACGGCAGAGGATGATGGTAAGGTAAGCCTTACGCACCGGCCGCCTTTACCCCCAGGAAATACTCCTGGTACTCATTTCTGTTAGAGGCTGAGTCAATGAAAAATCCACTGACACCAGCTGGGATCGAACCAGCGACTTTCCGATTTGTAGCACAGCACCTTAACCACTGTGCTACTGCGGTCCTCATCTGTAGCATGTAACTTTAATAATTATCCTAATCTTTATACTTCATACTAAAGTTTTCTGTAGAATATCATTAAATTTCAGTGATGTGGTGATTGACTTAGCATATGACTTGCATTTTAGGCTGTGATCCATTCAGTTCAAGTAGCCATGTGGGATCTGAAGCTGACAGTTCCAGTGGCTGTGGAAACTGTAATCAGAGGAGCTCAAGTGACACTGTCAATGAATCAAGGTGTACAACCAGCCATGTTGATGCAGAAGATGTTAGAAGAAAACGTTTGGCATACCTTGAAGCTAATGCTAGACAGACCTCTTCTGCTACTACCAGCAGTGGTAGGAATACCAAGAGTCAAGTCAACACTTAGTGCTAGCTTTGATGTCATCTTGCATGATTCTAGTCATGATTTTCCATCTTTGTAAAGTGAAACTTGGATTTTGCATTTCTGAAGGGACCACTTAAAAAGAGTGTACAATCAAAGAAAATGTAAAGTCAAGAAAATTAAAATTTATGTAGTTGTTGAAATTAAATGCGCTAAATTATTACTGTAATTCATTAAGAATGTAGTCTAGTTCATTCCTCCAGTTGTCCACTAAAGGAACTTGCTGCTTCTTTACTTTCTGTACACCTCATTTTCACCCACTGAGGGCAGGCACTGTGCTATCATAAACATCAAAGTTTATAAGGTATTTCCTTGGTGTCTGTGGCCTGCAGTGCTGACAAGAATGTTCCTGAAGGTTCTCTTTTTCTCACTGTCACCTTTGTTTCTCCCCTTCAGACACATCAGATTTAAAATTTTCATTCATAATTTGTTCTGAGGTCTCCACATCACATGTTACATCAAAATTACGGGATTCTTATTCTTGAAATAATGTACTTTTAGCTGCCTGCAGTCATCTTTGGGTGTGCCATATTCTGTTGCATCTTCACCATCATTTGTTTGATTTACATTAAATCAACAGTTCATTGTTTTAATGTGTGACAGAGCACCATGATTTTGCAGTGAAATGTATTGCATCCACAACAGTTAACTTCATGAGCGTTGCATCATGAAGCAACTTGTGATAAATGAAAGAAACCGTATATCTTGCAAGTTGCTTGTGGTAGTAATGCTTATGTGACCAGATTATCCCTGTGTTAATGTGGCTGGAGGATACTGATGCAGTTTTGGGAAAAACAACTTTCACATTATTTTGGTCACTTGTGTGTTGAGGATGAGCAGTGTGCTTATCCATGAAAAGTAAAGTTGTTTTGTTTTAGGACCTCATTTTGGCTTCTGCTGTCTGTAAGTAGTTGGTAAAGATGGTCTATGCAATCCATCCTTTTTCTGTTTACTACATGTATTTTGGGAAACTTTCTGACATGTTTAGAGTGCAGATTGCTTTCACTGTTGGCAGCAACTAATGGTGGGAGTTTTTTATTCTTGTTGGATTGCAGGCTAACAGAACCATTTTCCTTTCTATGTAATTCCTCCTGCCATTGAAGGATTCCGCTTTTAAACTAGGCATTGTGTTTGGTAGAGGCCTGAAGAACATTCCACTCTCATCAGCATTATAAATGTCCTTACAATCATAACCTTCATTAATTTTGAGTAACTCTTCCATTCGCCATTCCTCCACAGTTCAGAAGTCTACACTGTTGCACTCTCCCAGTACAGTTTTGTAAACAACACTGTGTTGCTGCTTGAAACTGCCAATCCACCTATTAGAGGCTTTCAAATCCTCGATGTCCAACCTTGTGGTGAAGTGTAGAGCCTTTTCTCTCAGTAGTATACCACTGATTATCGTACTACTGGCCACCTGACCAACAAACCGTGCAATTCTGGAGCTAGTGACTGAGACCCCCCTTTTGACCAGAGAATCTGCCACATAGTGCATAACACTCCAGTCTTTCCTGTTTTAACAAGAGTGTTCATTGCCAGTGCACAATTCTAAATGTGGCAGCAAGTGCAACATGTTTTCACCTATTAACGTGTATTTGGGCTGGAATATCCAGTTTTTCTTCAACAGAGATTGCTTTCCTCTCCTTTTGTTCTCTCACTGTAGTGAAAAATGAATAAAACATAAGCTCAATAAAAACTGTTTGCTGGTTTCATTCACAATATATTCACAAAGCAATGCTACCACAGTGACTGAATAAGAGCATGAAACATGCAGTGGATACAATAAATTGTAATGACATAATAAAATAAAACTGTTTGCCATTTCAGGTTGTAGTATAATCAAAATTCAGCACCAACACAGGAATTTAATATGTAGAATTTGCAGTCTTTCATAATGTACCTCAAAGAACATTTGCAACCACACAAGCTTGGCATTGGTAGGAAATATAGCTCTGCTCTGCTGGCATGACCTTAAAGCCATAGAATAGTAAGGGTACACAGAGACAATAGAGGAGACAGTAAATTATAACTTAAACTAATTTTGTTTTTATGATTTCCAGTTTAAAGTATACAAAGCAACAGGAACAGTGCAATTTATGCTCAAGTTGAATATATATATGAGTAGCTGGGTATTGTATATTCCAGAACAATGTATCATATGGACATTTTGGTAGGACTGATAAAAAAACATGCTTAGAATGTAGGAAAACAGATTCAGGGAACATAAAAATCCAAGTTTCACTGTAATCTGTTTATATCCTAAAGTGCCCAAACGCAAGAAGAGTGGATTAACGTGGTGATGTGCAAGCAAGAAAGTATAATCTGATGTTTATTGGACCATGCATCATCGTGATAACTGAAGAATAAAAAACCAACTAGATGCCACTTGTTATTTTATTGTACTTCTTATAGGCTCAACATGTTTTGGGCATTACTATGCCCATCATCAGGAGCTTGCGACTATGATGTTGATTACCACATTGGTCGTATCGTTCTTGGTTTGCTGTATGTTGGAGGTAAGGTGCAGTTAGGCTGGAGTGCTGTCTGGGTTGCAGGCTTAAGCACAACTTGATGTTAGGCATAGTAATGCCCGAAACATGTTGAGCCTATAAGAAGTACAATAACATAACAAGTGGCATCTAGTTGGTTTTTTATTCTTCAAGGAAGTATAAATTGCTTTGCATATTCCACATGGATGGGCAAGCTGGCCCAAGCAGTAATGCTTCTGACTTGTATTCAGGTGCTTGGTTTGAATCTTGGCCAGGACATGAACTATCCTGAATTTGTGGCTTCTCTGATTTCGGAGCCCCTCCAAGCATATGTCTGGGATAATACCACAAAGTATGTCATGGTGGCTGATTTACACATTCTTGCCAATTCATTATTCACTTATCTTACAGTTCAGTGCTGTACTGTATGAACTACTGACACATATGTTAAATAAACCAAAAAGAGGAAGAAGAAGACAAAGTAGTAGTAGTAGTAATAAAAACCCCTAAGAACATAGTTTGTTTCAGGTATATAATTGTAAATACCTTCCATACAGGTGGATAATAATAGTAATAATAATAATGTAATAGTTGAATAATAGTAAATTAGGGTGGATAGTTCAATAACATTTGTGTTTATATAGGAGGTAATGATGTTCCTTCCGTACTTGGCCTTTCCAAATCCATTTTTCTTGCATGCAGGCAATGCACAGTGTGTCTGTTAACCTTGTTATGCTAGTGTTCAAGGATGCTTGCAAAAATAACGTGACTTAATGCTCTAAATCCTGGGGTATAAACTATTTTGAACTGATTTTTATATGGAAATAATGGTACACAAATGAACTAACTTAAAAGATGTTTTTTATATAGAACCTTTGTAATTTTATACTCTAAGCAAGATACATACAGCAATTCAGAATGTTGCAAGAGTACCTGCCCCAAATGAGCTGACTCTTAAAAAGAAGACACTTTCCTTTGAGCATACAGTAAGGTATAAGATGATAATTTTATTAACAGTTTTAAGAGCATGAATTATGTTTCTTTATGTCATGTTTTTATAATTGTGTGAAGGCAATTGCCTGTGTATGATAGTTCTGGGTGTTGTGATACTGCATAAAAATGCTCTGTGATAAAATGAATTGCCGGTTTTTGCAACACATGAACTTACTTAATTCTGTAATATGTAAGCCCTAGCATCAGTATTGTTTTCAATCATGTATGTTTACTCTCTGAGAGGAAATGAGTACAGGATATCCTATGAGTTCACAATGCGCAGTTTTTGTAATCGGACTGCATGCTCGTTATAGAATTTCATAAACAGAATGTAGCTGTCCCATGTTCAATGCCTACAATGAAGAATTTGATTCTGCTGTTAAGTCATTTTCAGTTTTTAATATCATGTAGTATATGTAATATTGGTTTCCTTAAGAACTGTAATACACTACTTAATTGCACATGACCTGCAGGAGCTGCGACTGTAACAGGAAGTGCAGCTTGTGGATTACAGTAAGGAAATAATTATGAGTTGTTCTGAGCTTATGTTGTTGAGAGTTGCAGTGGTTCAGTAGATTTAAAAAAATGGTAAATTTACTTGCTGTGTTTTGTCACTGCAATGTTGTGTATTGGACTGTGACATCAGCCAAGCCAAATTCTATCAAGCTAAGTTGACACTTAATAACTAATTGTTTAATTTTATGGTTAACAAAATCAATGGCCAAAGGCAGTGTTGTGTGATATGCCACTCATTTGTACTGGTGGAGTTGTTCACTTTTACCCAACTTCCAGCCTACAGGACCAACCCATGTCTGCTTCCTGCAACCGCCAACCCAAGGTATTACGTCTACCCTCCATATTTAGGAACTCTGTCTTTCTTTGCAACCAGAATATGCGCTGTGGTGAAGGGATCCACCTGTTACAGGCTGATGTTAATCTTAAGTATAATAAGGAAGAGAACATGTAGATCAAGGAGTTTGGTGTCTGAGTTTTTGGATATTTTAACCTTCTAAGGATATTGATTTTGAAAAAAAAAAAGTGTATGTATATATATATTATGTAGGATGATGCTGAATTATGTACAGTAAATATGTGGATTATGATGTTTGTGTAAAGTGAAATTGAAGTGTTTGTGTAAATGTATAGTCCCAACCGCTTGATTACTAAGAATGGGAAACGTAAGGAAACGAAGTGAGAAATTGTGTACTTAAGAAATTAATTTATTGATGTATCAATTTTAATCATCAAGAAGCCTAATTTTGCAAATGGTGTACACAGGCAGTGGAAAATATTCCTTTATTAGAGTGAAGTGCATGAGTGACTGCTGTAATACCAAGAATTCCAGGTATGTGTCATGGTTATCAGAGTTACTTGTGTGATATGCCAAAGCTTTTCTGATGTATTGACACTTAAGTTACGAACTTCAGATTATCCCATAAATATAAGTTGGCAGGAATGGTCTGTTTAAATCTACCAGTGAGAGTACATAATCTGCTTCATATCATGGGTAAAATGAGCAGTAACTCCAGCATGCATGCACCATCTACAGACTGCACTGCTGCTTTTACATCATGTATTCAGGTAATTCTTCAGTTGCCATACGTCTTTAACAAAGCCTTGCAACTGTACATAAGAACTTCTTGACTTGATTTTAGGAGTAGAACACTTTATTGTATGCAGTTAAGAACCATACTATGTGTATACTGGATGGGCCAAAACATACTTGACAAGTTTCAAGAAATACTGTAAAAATAAAAAAAAGTCATGATGTGAAGCTGCTTACACAATATAAGGAAACACTTCCAAGTTTATCCATAGGTGTTGGCTGTGTGGGGGGTATGTGGTGGTGCAGTTCATTGAGGCACTGTGCTACAAGCTGGCAAGTCATGGGTTTGATTCCTGACCTAATCCTTTGGGCTGCAGTATTCCTGGAGTCAACTCGGACTGTAACAGAAATAAGTACCAGGAATATTTCCTTAAGGGGGGTAAAAGTGGCCGATGGATAGGGTTGACAACCTTACCACCTTCATGTGCCAACTGTTTAGAAACATGGGAGCCTCACCTTCTTGGAACCCACAGGGCCTGTTCAGGGATTGCTGTTTTTTTTTTGTCTGTTATGTGCTCCCTAGGTTGCACTGCAGTTGTGCCAACAAGTCTGTTCTTCCCATATTCACTGCACGTTTTTTACCACCCCCAAGATGAAACAAGATATTTGATGCCACATTTGCAGTCTCACAGCATTGGTACCGTGACATGTCAATATGATGCACCATTACATTTATCTACAATTTCTGTGCCCATTTTGACACAGTTTCATGACAATTGAATGTGCAGGACATATTCCATGGACATGACACCTTTACATTTTAGTCTTATTTGCAAAAGGTATGATGTATGTTATTCTGATTTCTACAACCTTCAATGATTTGCAGCAACACAGTATAGAGACTTTCATTTTATGTAGCACATACAGGAAGAATTTCACTTTCAGGGCATCCGTAAAATAACCAAGAGAACAAATGTCAAACACAAGTACATAAATATTGTTCCCTCATGTTGTGTAAATGGTTTAGTGACAACCTGGCTTTGTGTATTTTCACATTGTTTCATAAATGTTGTCAAGCAAGTTTTGGCCACGCTGTGGGTATGCCTATCTGTACATGTATGCCTGTTCATATGTCTTTCAAACTATTTTATGCTAAATATTGTAGCAAAATTATATGAAGAAAATACACTGTCAAATTCTCAAAACAATATGTTTTTTATTAGTTTAAAAAAGATAATGGATTCTGTAAGTAAAACAATATTATGCTAACTCCAAATTTATAGTGCCCAAATTTGTGGAAATGTTTTCTTTATGGCACTACAGGAACGAGTTCCCAGGAGTGATAAAGAAGGCAAATATGTGTAGTTGTCAAATTTACGAATACGAGGACAGTTGAACACCACCCCAACCGCACTCTGTTCCATGCATGATTTACATTAACCCATGATTCCAATCAGCCATGTGTCGGAAACCATGGACTACAGATAAATCAGAGATTGACCATACGCATCACTTGGTGAATATGCGCGGATAGATGACAGGACGGTGCATGAGGTCCTGGTATAAAATATGTAGTGGGCGTGAGGTCCATATCATGCTAGTAAGCATGGATCACAGTAGTGGGTTGTTAGTAATCTGTGTACGCTGGTACTAGTCTGTGGTTGGTATGGCGTGAAGCCAGAATCGGGCAAGGGAAAGAATACGTGTGAAGTTAAAAAATGCGTGTCTACTCGTCATATAGAAGTTTCATTTTTATACAGTTTTAAATTGTGTAATATTTTCAAAGTCTTTGAAAGTTGTATTTATTTTCGCATTGCGTATCGTGTGATGGTTTGTGGAAGTGCTCCAATCCAGTAACCTCGTAAATGCAAATTTGTCGTTACAGCTATTTTGAATAGCGTAATCGCGACTCTGCGAATGTATTTTTAGAATATTATCGTAACAGACGAACACAAGATTGACTATTTCGCACTTTCGTGATTTGTGAGGAGTAACGGTCATGGAGGATATATTCCATTGGTGTAGAGAAGGGAATGCAATGCAAGTCCGAGTGTGGCTGGATGACACCGAACATGACATGAATCAAGGGTGAGTAATAAGTAACGAGACAATTTGCTTCATTGATTGCACTTTAAAACAATGTACATGTTGCACAGTAATTTGTCCGTATGTGTTTAACCAGTGTGCTTCCAGTGTGTGAGCCACGCCCATTTTTAGACGTGGGGAAACTTGCTTCGATGACGTAAGTTGGCCTTGTATAGGTACGGCTAGCCTGTCGCAAACCGTACACACAGAGAGGAAGGAACAGATGTTGCCAAATATGGACATGTTGAGCATGTTGTATGTACTATCTGCAGAAGGTGCCCTTTCACGGCGTTTTGATGCTGTGGCATATATTTTGACAAATCACTTGCATAGAAAATTTTGGATTGGAGTATTGTGGAATTAATTTAGTTACCAGTAAGTGATTAGCAACATAGGGATTCATAGCCGTCATTTGACTAAATTGTTTTTTTTTGTGACGTGGGCAGTGTTTGTTTTACAATTAGTTGCACTGCATTATGTACAGTATCAGATCCATCAAAAAATTATTCCCTGAACACAGATGTTTTCATAATAATTTTTAAAAGCTGTATAAGTATCATTGACTACATGTTTGGGTTTCTGTGCACCATTTTCGTGTTTTGTTGTTGGAATAATGATGATTTTATGTTTGATATTGAACATGCAGTATCCCCCCCCCAACAAAAATGTTCCAGTTACATTTAATGCAATTATTACTGTTATGTAAAAGGTGTAACCATATTTAAAAGTATGCAGATGTAAGAGTAAAACTATATTAAATATAGTGTAAGTACAAAAAAAAAAAAAGTAAAATCGGCACTGCCAGGTACCACATATATGAAGTTTTCATATATCAAATCGGTGAAGTTTCTTAATTGGCATAGAACCACTTCTTATTTTTCAGAGTAATTTTATTTTTTTCTGTGCCTGTATTATAATAAGGTGTTCATCTAATAGCAGCATTTTGGTTTTTGTGTGGGGCTTTGATTTACTTGCCTTGCACTTTGTAGGTGTGCCAAAATTTTCTTGGAATGAAACTGTGTATTTTTAGCAGTTACCTCATATACCATTTTGTGTGGTAGCTGAGTATGGAACCAGCTTAAAGCAGCATGTGTGTTGTTAAGTACCAATTAGTTACTGTTACCGTGTACGTTGACAACAAATTTCTCTTATGGTTTTTGTTATAAAACTGCAGCACAGAATCACATGTTTGTTTTTAGCATTTTGTGATGTTCAGTGTGTGCATGAGCAAACAATTACAAACACATTGATGGCAGGGAAATAATACGTTTGTTCTTAGGAGTCTGATGTGGTTGAATTATAGTATACAGCAACCTTCCCATGAAAATTAAATGTTTATTTACTAACAACAAACAGTTTAAGATGAAATTGAAAATTGTGTTTGACTCATGCATTCTAAACTGTAGATGATTTATGTTAGTCCTAACAAGAACTTATTTGTTGACGTTAATTTTCTCCTGATTGTAAATTTTGCAAATTGTTCTTTTTTTTTTTAAATGTATTTGCTTAAATATGAGTGAGTGTAGATGTTATGTTCAGTCTTCTAAGAGTCTATTCTGTCCATAGGAAATGCTGTAGCAGTGTGCTGTATTTGTGTGTCCATACTGCCTATGTGACCTGTCTGTGTGTTGCAATGTGGCTGATTCTCTGTCTTGTAGCCAGACATCAGGTTCATATCCCAGGCAAACCATTCCTTAGTGTGTGTTGATAAGGAATTCTGAAATTTTTGAGTGTGATTAGTTTGGAGGAAGTAAGTGGAACTAGTAATGTTGTTAAAAGAGGAGCTTTGTACTTTGCAGTCTTCACAGTGTATTATTGTGATGAAAGGCAGTGAATTCCTTTGCTAGATGAGAGACTGTTAGCTTTTCAAGGAGAACTCTTATCCATGTAGTTATTTTAGGTATCGTGAAGAAGCTGAAATTTGTTTTAACTTTATCATCAGGGATGACCATGGATTCAGCCCACTGCACTGGTCGTCCAAAGAAGGACATACAAAGATTGTTGACTTATTAATACTGCGCGGGGCTCGAATCAATGCCACCAACCGTGGGGATGATACACCACTGCATCTTGCTGCAGCTCATGGTCATTGGGACGTTGTGCACGTGGTAAGTGTGAAATGTTATTGCCAAGCCAGTGGTTACGAAAAAAATTGGGGTGCAGCCTGATATTACAGTCATTGTATGGGAGTTGGCAATGGTGTTGAATGAGATGGTTTGCAAGAGTGAGCAGGTTGGTCTAGCAATAATGCTCGAGAAGTGCAATTGTGTAGCTAGGTTTTTGGTGCCCAGGGCAAGGCATCACAATGGCTATCTCTAGCAGAAATTGTGAACTTAGAAAAAATCTATAATTTATTAAATTTAATTGTATTTTGTCTCAATAATTTGAAATCTGTTAAGAGCAAAACAACTTTTGCTAAAAGAATTCCAGATTTTTATTTTGCTGACCCTTGGACCTTACTGCCTGGGTGGACCCACCACTAACCCCCCCCCCCCCCCCCGCGGGGGGGTCCCCTTTTAAAACTTTCCCCTTCCCTTTGCGGGCTTTGTTTCTTTTTTTTAAAAAAATAAAATTTTTACAAAATAAATTTTTTTTTTTAA
>Ga0136643_10017634_pt1 | contig 10753 bp, 9 predicted proteins | sample TergutLab28metaG_FD_96883 | JGI IMG/M metagenome (GOLD analysis project Ga0136643, IMG submission 96883) | Labiotermes labralis P1 segment gut microbial communities from Petit-Saut dam, French Guiana - Lab288 P1 (version 3) (version 3) | ecosystem: Host-associated > Arthropoda: Insects >... | reverse complement strand
TCTTAACATAAGTGTTTTACAGGGAGGGGTTGTTAGCACCTCGCCCGGCCCCAAGCTGGAGGACCGCCCCTCGTCGGCTGTCCGCGACTGCTTATTCAATTTATTCGCAGCTAGTTTAAAAAATTAGAGATTTTAACAGCACCAACCCAATATATATATATATATATATATATATATATTGGGTGTATATGTATATATATATATATATATATACACTATGTTTTCTAGGGCACTTTTTGCGTAATGCATTTTCATAAACCACGGAGTTACATTTGTCATTACAATCTTTTTGCCCGAAATTGTTTCAGAAATGAAAATTGCGCAGTGATTATTGTTATTAGAAATAATATTATTAAAAAAGTGTGATGATAATGCCATCTCTCTGCTTTGTTGTGCACAAAAGCCGTTCAATGCCTAGTAGTGGAATGTACTGCCAATAAATAACTTTACACCAAAAGAAAATATCCTCTCTACCGATTTTTCAGGAGGCAGGGTGGCCCCATGAGTCACTTTGGATGTTTTTGTGAAGATAAGAATCCCTGTTTATGTAAGTTCTAATTTTTTTTAAATTACGTTTTACGAATTAAAGAAAGCAAACCCACAGGCCTGGAATGGTCCTTGGGGCTGCAGTGGGCCGGGGTTGAAGCTCCCGGAATTTCTAGACAATCGACACAGGATGCTGGCAAGATTGTTAGCCCTACGCACCGGCCGCCTTTACTCCCCAGGAGATACTCCTATTACTACTGGACGTATTAATACAAGAAGACATTTGCAGCGTGTTGCAAACGTGTAAGGAGCTGCAAGAACTTGTGGTGATGTTCACAAAAAATGCAACAACACTTGAGTGGCATGTCATACAATCGCAGCTGTTACAGATATGGACACTGAAATGATACGTTGCCTCATGCGAAGAATTTGATAGCTAGTTAGAGGACAGGTGGTACAGGTACGAATGTAATATTCAGCACGTTCGCGTAACCATTGGTACCGTACAAAACAATAACTATGACATAGTGTGAGTGTGTGTCTGTAGCCTTAGTTATATTGTATGCTAAGCACATGCGCCTTTTATCATATGTGGTTTCTTCCACTCTAGCAAATTTTTCTAAATATCTCGTAATTGTCACGGGTTTTCGAAACAAAAAAGGTATTGGACATAAAATTTGTTTTTTTATTGTCTCTGTAGCTTTGTGTGTGTCGCTCTGTGAAGTATTCGTGAGATGCTGTCTTACATTTACGGACGGCTTCATGTAACGACTGCAATTGTTTTCAGATTTGAATCAAAATTTAAATGTTCTCGACAGATTTTGCAAATCATTGTCAAACATCAGTCTACATAAAACTCCGTCCACTGAGGGCCGAGTTGTTCCCTGCAGACAGACGGACGGACAGATATGACGAAGTAAGTAGTCGCTTTTGTCAATTTGAAAAGCCAGTAGTCACTTACTTGTCCCATAAATCCCCCTCATCTCAAGGTTTCATTTTCCATGTCTATAAAGATCACCCTGTAATGTAGCTGAATGCAGCAAGATAAGATCGTTGTCTTATTTCTTTGATCACACGAAATGAGCTCACCTCTACATTCGCGTCTTAGAAGTTGTTTCCTTCTACGTTTTCAACTGAACTTTTACGAAAATGCAGCTTAAATTGCAGACCACTGCAGCTGCCTGCACTTAACATTTGTTACCATTTCAGCAGGCACTTAATTGTTACTGTATTCGGTAAAAAGTAAGATAATGGCCGCTCTTCACTAAACCGACACGCTGATCCCGCAGATTATGATAAAAATGTGACTTACACAGATGAGCTTGTAACGCTCTGTTTTATCGTGTGTGTGCAAGGTAGGAACAGGAGTGATGTTTAGTGCGCAATTTCGAATAGTTGGGCGATTTAATAAGATTTACATTTTATTGAATAATAAGGCTTACTGACACTTTCCGTAATGATACACATCCTGGATGAGCTTCGGTAGGTAGGTAGGTACGTTGGTTGGTTGGTTGGTCGATTGATCGGTCGGTTTGTTAGTTGGTTGTTTGGTTGGTTGATTGGTTGGTTGATTGTTTGTTTTTGTTTGGTTTGTTTTGGTTTGATTTGTTGGTTGGGTGGCTGGCGGGTTGGTTGGTTGGTTGGTGGGTTGGTTGTTTGGCTGATTGTTTGGTTGGTTATTTAGTTGGTTAGTTGCTTGGTTGGTTGGTTGGTTGGTTGATTGGTTTGTTGGTTGGTTGGTTGGTTGGTGTGGTTGGTCGGTTGGCTGTTGATTGGTTGTTTGTTACTTTAGTTGGTTGGTTCTTTGGTTTGGTTTGGTTTGGTATGTTGGTTGGTTGGTTGGTTAGTTGGCTGGTCGGTCGGTTGGTCGTTTGGTTAGTTGGTTTGTTTGTTTGTTTGGTTTTTTGTTTCGTTGTTTGTTTGGTTGGTTGGTTGGTTTTTGGTTTGGTTTGTTGGTTGTTGGTTGTTTGGTTTGGTTGATTGGTTAGTTGTTTGATTTGGTTTGGTTTGGTTGATTTGTTGTTTAGTTTGGTTGGTTGATGGTTTGGTTTGGTTTAGTTGGTTGGTTAGTTTGGTTTGGTTGATTGGTTAGTTGTTTGGTTTGGTTCGGTTAAGTTGGTTGTTTGGTTTGGTTTGGTTTGGTTGATTGGTTGTTTAGTTTGGTTGGTTGATGGTTTGGTTTGGTTTGGTTGGTTGGTTAGTTTGATTCGGTTGGTTGTTGGTTGTTTGGTTTGGTTTGGTTGATTGGTTAGTTGTATGGCTTGGTTCGGTTTGGTTGGTTGTTTGGTTTCGTTTGGTTGGTTGGTTTGTTTTAGTTTGGTTGTTTGGTTGGTTGGTTGGTTGGTTGGTAGTTAGAGTAATTATCTTTCAGTAGATAGATCTTAACTGCAGGACGTAAGACCCGCCTTCCGACATATTATATTAGGCTTTATGACCAACTATTTCTGTGGCCTATGATAAAGTTTTTAGCGGTTTCTTAAGCTGCTATTCGCCGTTTGTTCCCAGTTTCTGCCGATGGTAGAGCTGCCACGTTCATCTGTGCCTTGCCTTGTACTGCAGGACTTCACCGCACTTCCTACAAAACGTGTCTGCTACAACATCGGCCGGTGTTGCGCCATTGCAGTTCCCAGCGATGGCTTGTCCCTGCTCGTCGTGGAGTTCTGTTAGACGCAGAAAGGCGTGCAGATTTCTGACTTGCATCTTAAAATTTGTACCTGACAAGTGCAGAAATCAGAAGCACGGTCCAGTTCTGATGCCGAACATGAGAATTTTTCTCAGAGTCTGAAAATTGTGTTTCAGACAACGTTAGCTGTGTTGTCACAGCGCAGAGCACTGCACATTAGTACTTTGTATTGGTGAGTCACTTGCACAATTTTAGACGCAGTGAGTGCGGCCTGTGTGTCACACTCTGTACATCAACTACAGCAGAATCTAGCATTTGATCACAATTTGTATTCTTCAATCGCTCGGATAATTCTCCGATTACCGGTTTGCCAACTTTATACCATTGTTTGCATTTCATCTTCTCTCGTCAAATTTTCTATTTTCATCGTTTTCCGGGATGATAATTTGTAAATTTCTTAATTCCTCTGATGTTTTAACCAATAGCCAAAGAAAGCAAATCTGATTTCCTTGGCTAAACAATATGTTAAAAAAAATTGAACATAATTCTTACTGGTTCCAGTTCCTTAAATCTTCCGTGGGAATGGACGCCCACCACAATGTCAGTCGAAGTTCCATGCGTGCCTCGGGTCGGAGGTTAAAAACCACAAATTTTTCAAAGCAAAATGAAAATCCCAATAAACTTCCTAAATCAGATTTTGTAACAGGTTGCGCAATTCTCAGGACTGGAGCGACAAGATCAGAAGATCCTTCTTCAAGTAGGGTGCTGGCTTACGAACAAATGAAAAAGGAGGGTTTTCCTTCCTCATACTGAGTGGTGGTTCAACTCGGACAAGAAATCAGTAAGTTTTCTGTTAGAGGCTTTCTCAATATACAATTATATACAGGTTAGGCACATTGCGAATACGGTCCTGGACTTATCGTACTCTTCCATATCCCGTGAGCGACGCTTAGAACTAATTTGATGTTATTTCTTTCTAATTATTTTCCCTACTGCATTATGATGTGTGCTGGTTTACCGCATTTTGATAGAATTAAACCTGGCGGATAACACGCCACACCGCATGTAACTGTACAGCTCTGTTCATAGAATTTATACCGTTAATTAAACAATTACTTGAATTATTCAGATTTCATTGAATAAACCGAGTATATATATTTGTTATGTGATATTTGGTTGTTTGTACACATCTACAGTCTCTATATTCTGGTATTTGAAATGAAAGACAAAGCATGAGCTAGAACGTAATATTTATATATCTCATGAAGTCTGAAGAAGCATTCTTTGTGTTGTCTTCACATTTCCTTTTGACACGTATTTAAATACTGATTTACTAATTGTGTGCATTTGGCTCGGATAGTTCAGTCGGTATAGCGACTCGCTACAGGCTAGACGGTCCGGGAATCAAATCTTGTTGGGGCGAGATTTTTTGCACTTGTCCAGACCGGCTCTGGGCCAACCCAGCCTCCTATACATTAGGTCCCGGGTTTTCTCGGGGTTAAATCGGCCGGGGCGTGGCGTTGATCACCTACCCATCTAGGGCCAAAGTTAAAGAAAGAGTATAACTGTACCTCTATTCCCCTCTGGGTCTTCGCAGCCTGTTCAAGGGAGAAATGTACCTTTAACTTTACCTTTTATTTGGCGTGCAGTATAACATCGCCTGACAGTATGTATCTGGTATATATAAAATAGATCATTCACACAACGAACAAATACGCCATTTCATATCGCTGTTCCACGCACCGGTTGCGGTCCACTCGCTGAAACGCAAGATATGTTCCTCGGATCGCTCCCATGAACTAAAAGTAATTTCTAAATACACTTCTTGGTTCGCGTCAATTTTACTGTCATTATCAAATGTCAGCGCGTAGTGGTACAGAAATTTAGTGATAATTCTGAGGAACGCACTGCCTTTCTAAATGTTTCGGCCAACTTAGGTCAAATTCTGTCAGACTACACGGCGTCACATCCCGAAAAAAATTTATATCATCACCACTGCTGTAACCTCGCATGTCAAATTATGACGCCTAATTCCCTTCAAATGTATCAGGAATGCATGGTGAAGACAGAATGCACTTCACGGAAAGACCAGCACTAATTTTGGGTAGGGAGCGACTGGAAGGTGCAAGGAAATAGCTGTTTGTTTTGACTGGAATGTTACTGAGTTGTACAGATGAAGGGCGCCTTGAGTTTGCTTAATACAGCACGTTTCTGATTGGCGTCACGTTCTGTAGTTGTGAACGTAACAAAACCTTCAGTTTCTGAAATAATTAAGAAGAAGAAGAAGAACATGTAATTGGATACCTGCTGTAGCGGCTAGGCTACAGGCACTATCAAATGAAGACGTATGTGAAAGTTGAGGTACACTTCCACACTTTCTTAACCTCGGCATCAGATGCAGGCGAGTAGTCAGCTTCACGCCTAGGCCGCTTTACCTCAGCGGGAAAATTCCACAGTGCCCATTAGGTGGGGGGTTTGGGTTTGTGGAACATGGAGCCAGTTTTGATCATCTGGATCAGATAAACGGACCCTGATTGTTCATCCCCTACCTTACTGAAGGTGCTTGTCTGTACACAGGTGTAATACGAATTGCTGGTTTGTGACTGTTATAAATACATTGGGTAGTTGTGTACAGAATGTGTGTGCGTGTGTGTTTTGTTTTGCATTGCTACTGACAACTGACTGGGTAGCTGTGTACAGAATGTGTGCACGTGTGTGTTTTGTTTTGCATTGCTACTGGCAACTGACTTTATTTTTGGGAATTGAAGCTCATTTTTATGTTCAGTATTCTGAATTAAACAAAGTTATCCGCAATTTGTACTTTTGTATGAAGAACTTCGTAGACTCTGTAGTCTACCGTGGTTGTTAGACTGTACTTACCTACCCGCCCATGTTGTGACGTCAACACATAGACTGATGAACTGGCACCGACTGTCACAGTTCTGAAAATGAAAGAAGAGACTTTCTTACGAAGGACATAGAGATGAAGCTGAGATAGTTCTTGTGAATGCAACGAAATGCCTGATCTCATGCGGATGTACAGCATCGAGTGAATACTTATTTATTTATCTATTTGTGGTTTCTTTGACAAATTCTTCGGCATCTCCGTCTCTTGAGCTCCGAACATACGGACAATTGGTGAATTATGAAATTCGAGGACTTCCAAGGTAGTCAGTTGTGTCCTAGTTTCCTGCAGCATCCTGGATATTGTCAGGAGGGACACAGTGGGAATACAGAAAGCTGCAAGTAGCATAGCCGGTCTTCAGGTCACAGCGAAAAGAAACATAAATGCGTTGTGCTGTGTGAGAGAAATATTATCAAGGGCTTACGGACTACAGCATAGGACGACATTGCCTCTGATTGGATAACAGAATGACTAACCAGCCGGCGGCAGGCAGTAAACTTACTGTTCAGAAGCTCAATTTTCCTCATTTACTTAAGAAATTCCCCGCCCTTTGTGAGACCCACAGAATTACTGCATTTTTTAGAGCAAACTTAAACTGATCCCCTTGCTGAATCAAATAAACCCAGTCCCGAATCTCTCATATCTTTTGACGTAAGATCAATTCTGATATTAACATCTCATCTTCTACTTGTTCCACCAAGTTTTCTCTTCCCTTTTGCTTTTTTGGCTGCAATTTTCTTTTTCACTCCTGCTCCATGTTTCGCACACCTCTTCTTCTTTCAGTTCATTACCTGTACAACATTATTACCTGTACAATATCACCTGTACAACATTCGATGAAGACCACAAATTACAAGCCTTTGCACTGTAGCAGTTTCTCGTTCCTACAATTGCTTCTTCTTTCTTAGGCCGGAGAATGAATAGAGGATAGGGTAAGCTTTATTAAATAGTGTTAATAGCTTCTTTGTACTATTTAACTTTCTGTAGAGCTGATATCCGGAACTGATACAAGAAATATGCAAGCTGTCTCAGACTCATAATTACAGTCCTTCCGTCACGTGACATTTATAAAGAAGAGTGTATGACTCCTCTATACAATATGTGTGAACATTTTGAAAGTCCTGTGTTGTCCTCTTATTGACTTTGTGTCCTGTCGCCTGTACTGTAAACTGTTAACGTAATTCCAGACGTCACGTGGCCTTGTGGGTGCGTTCAGTACGCGCGGTATTTACTTTCAAACAGGATCAGTTTGTTTATCTTCCCTCAAAAACAGCTGCATTAAGGCTGAGTTACATCCTCTGATCCCAGGTCTTTCCTCGCGATGATCAATAGCCACATCTAGTCGAGCAAAGCGAGCTAAATGTTCGCGACTTGGTTCTTTCAAAGCACGGGCAGTAATTATAAGATCAAGACTGCTGCAGTGTGACTTGCTGACTAAAGATAAAGAATACCACTACTGAGGAACAGGCATGACAAACTTTGTGGACGTGTAGAATGCAAGTCACCCTGTGAGTTTGCAGTGATATCAGTGGCTTGATGGAGGAATTTTGGGGTTTCCACATGATCTCGAAGAATGGAAAATTTTCTTGATGCATCAAAACGAAGTTTGAAAGATGTTGTGTTTTACAGTGGGCAGGTTAAACTATCGACGCCTGTTGCCTTCTGAGTGGCTAAGAAAACGTCCTACGACACTATGTCACTTACTGAATACAGTCGGTGATAAGGATCATTGTTGGTAGATAAATGGGGATCTTACGGTGATTGGACTGCAGACCGGATCTACAATCTACTGCTGCTTTCAGCGCGTGAAAGATTTGAGCATCTGAAAAATATTGTATTGTGAAGGACAGGCCAGCCAAAGGAAGCTTTGTCACTGGAAAACTTAATGTCAAAAAGGTTCAATGATGAATCCTGAAAAACGTGTTTGTGCCTCAACAAAACATAAAGTTGGGACCTTCGAAAAAGTAAATTGAGGGTTTCCTGCACTTGCTCGGCGAGTTTCCAGAGACCAGTGACACCGTGTCTAGAAACGGACCGTGCACACGTTGTACTGGCTAAGAGTTTCGATGGGAAATTTAACTAAACTCTACTAGGTTTATGGAAATCCCTCAAGTTATGTTTCACGCCTTGCTGGGCAATAAAAGGGAGGGAAATTACTCAGAAAGCGCACAAGATCTGCTACAGAACTGCCATAAGATATGATTGTTTAGTGTCACCTGCAATCCACTTTTTATATTAACTCTTAAGTTCCTTTACTGAGACGCTAGGTGCCACTAGTGACACAGTAAGTGACCGGGCTATCAGGGCTTACAATAAATGGAGCAACAGCGTTAAGTAAGATGACATCGGCTATGTGAGGAGATTACTGATATTTTGACCGCAAGGAAGATGAAATTTCCCATACAATGATACAGTTACATTACGGTACTTATTAAGTAATGTCGTTTACTCAAGAGAATACAGTTAACCTACACAGGGTGGGTAGAGTCCCTTAACACTTTGCGAAAGCATACAGATTCTGTAAAAAAATGCGAGTTTCTGACACGCCGTAACTTTCTTTCCACTGACCACTATTTTAAGGTGTTTCGTTGCACAAACAAATTCCAAGGTCAACTGCAAACTCCACAGTCACTATCTGTGGTTTCTTTTCTTTCTGAAATTTAATTAGTGCGAAGTATGAACAAAAATTATTTAAATTATTTTAATTAATTTATAAGTACCACGTTATTCAGAATAATTGTCTCTTGTATAGTGTAAGTTTTATTTCCGTTTTCAAGCAATAAATACGTGCTTAATGCTCTCAAATCATTTCCTTCTTCAACGTCAGATCTACTGTAATCTGCTTCCATGAATTAACGGCAGATACATTGCACACAAAATCAGTACATGCTACGATATTTTGCTTGCAATTCTTATGGTCAACACACTTGATTTAGAGAAAAACAGATAATTTCATTCGTCTTGTCGGAATAGTTCGTTAACAGAAGGGAAGGACATCGGCTTCTTATTCCGTAGAATGGTCTGTGGATTCCAGAGTGATGTGCTTGCATTATTCATATTTCTCAGTTTGTCCATGTGACTTTAGGCCTAGTATAGTTAAGTACTTCCTAGTTTTTGGTGTTAATGGTGCAGGACAGCTACGCCACTAAATACAGATTCACAGAAAAATGGAAAAGAGTTCATTTTCTTACACATTCGTGCACTTGACCCATTAGAACGGAGTATTATATATATATATATATATATATATGTACTATTTACTTTACGATCAGTAACTCCGCATTTTTCCCACAGATCATATTTACGATTTAGGTACAACTTTCTTCCTAAAGAGTAGTTTCTTTCCTAAAAATTAATAACTGACCGAATGTTGTAGCACAGATAATACGTGCGTTCTGAAATCTGCGAAATTAATGTTGAAAGGGCATTTTGTCGCATGAACTCGATTTTCCCTTGACACTGCTTACTACGGAACAGTAGCGATGTACAGATATGTACATATCTATACATATCTCATTTGTACCAAATTTTGCCTTAAACCTCTCCTCCCTTGAAACTCATTTTCCTTCTCGACTGCTACCTAAAACACACACACACACACACACACCACACACACACACACAAACACCACACACACACACACACATTTCATATATATATATTTTCGCAAGTATTTATGTGCTTGTTACTGTGTGTGGGTGTGAAACTTGGTCTCTCACATTGCAAGAAGAAAGTCGGCGTTGGGGTTTTGAGAATGTGGTGCGGGGGGAGTTCTTTGGACTAAAGGGAGAGGCAGTAAAGCGAAGTTGGAGAAAATTGTATATAATAAATGAGAAGAATCACAGGGAGTGTGATAAAGGCGGAGAAGTTGGCTTACTGGAGAGTATACAGATAAATCCAGGCTTTTGGTGACAAAAGCTGAAAGAAAGATGCCACTCAGTAGACCTGGGCGTAGATGGGTTGATAAAAAATTAAAATTCATTTTCAACTAAGAGGGACGGTGTGAGATAAATGCGTTTCGCTGAGTGTGGTAATCATTTATAGGCTCTTGTGAACATCGTGTTTGGTTAAATCTGTTAGATATTTGGTTGTTTCTTTGGCTGGTTAGTTAGTTGGCTAACACGTGATACCTTGAAAGTGGTAAATATAATTCAAAGAAGAGCCATCAAATACTTATGTTTAATTGAGTACAAAATTTAGGCAAGTGTATCGTCTGAAATTTCTCGCAATTGCACATCTCCCTCCCAAGAGGACTTATCAAGTCTCAGAGGACAGACTGTGCGCCTGCTCTCTGGCGACAAAATAACGAAAACCTTTAATCAAATCGAGTACCGTAATGTTTGTGGTCTTCTAGAGTAACGTGTCATTATGTTGCTACACGAAAGATGATTGAAGATGGGTTTAAAGACAACTTAATCCATCACGACTGTCTATCAATTGCCATATCGTCTTAGGCCAGGGCTGCTTGAGCACGCCCTTAGCAAATATTGTGTTTTGGAATCCGACCACCTGTTCCGCCGTGCAAACAAAGTAGCTTTGCGCCCACAGAATAGGAAAACACTTTGAAAACACGATACTTAGGTGGTGAGAATTATACGTAAGTAGGTGGACATTATGTGACACTAAAGACATCTTCAGTGTATTTCAGTTAGGCTTATTTGGTCCGGGATTTTTTTTTTGGGGGGGGGGGGTTGGGGGGACTTAATATTAAAAAAAAAATAATTCACTTTTGGGGGTAC
>Ga0136643_10017633_pt1 | contig 10753 bp, 7 predicted proteins | sample TergutLab28metaG_FD_96883 | JGI IMG/M metagenome (GOLD analysis project Ga0136643, IMG submission 96883) | Labiotermes labralis P1 segment gut microbial communities from Petit-Saut dam, French Guiana - Lab288 P1 (version 3) (version 3) | ecosystem: Host-associated > Arthropoda: Insects >... | reverse complement strand
TACGTCCATCTTCAGGAGCTAGCGAGTACTTGTTGTGTTGTGTAGGCTGACTTGAGGCGTGCTGGTGTTATGTAGCGGGATTGTCTGTTGGTGATGTGGTATCCGAGTGTAGTGGTTCAGCTGCACTCGGATACCACATCACCAACAGACAATCCCGCTACATAACAACAGCACGCCTCAAGTCAGCCTACACAACACAGCAAGTACTCGCTAGCTTCTGAAGATGGACGTATTAACGTCTGAAACATGTTGAGCAATATATAATAAAGCAAGTGTCATCTAGTTGGTCTACCTTTATTCAAATATCAAGATGATGCACTGTCCAATACGCATAAGATTCATAAAAAGTACCTTCTACATCCCTACCATTAGTAATATGAAAGCGACAGCGGCTCCATTCTCCGATGCACCTTTCAACCCAAGGCCAAATTTCCATAGTTTCCTCAAATTTGTGTTAGTAGACGTTCAATTATATTCTTATAATAAAACCAATTAAATGCACTAATTTTTTAAATTTATTTTTGGAATGAAACTCTACATGTTTCGGACAGTTCCTCTGTCCATCATCAGTAGTTTTTCACTGTACACATAACAATGGTGTATGTCATACAGTTTTGCTGACATCTTGCTCGCAAGCTATCAGCAAACCTGTACGTGATATATGACATATACCATTGCTGTGTGTACAGTAAAAAACTCCTGGTGATGGACAGAAGAACTGTCTGAAACATGTAAATTTTTTATTCAAAAAATAAATTTGAGAAGTTAGTGCATCTAGTTGATCTTATTAGAAGAATTTCTCACGATGCACGGTCACCTGAACGTCAAATATGTTCAAAGATGGATTAATACTACGAGTATTTCGTAGACAATGAGAGGAATGAGTACAAAACACACACACACACACACACACACACACATATACACACACACACACACACACATATATATATATATATATATATTCAAATAATATTATTTTGGATTATAATTTTAGACCATTAGTGCATGATTTTATAAATCGAATATATATATATTTTTTTAATGTATTTATGAGGCTACGTGATTACATTTATTTGAATCATTGATTAAAATATTAGTGCTACCATCTAGCCGTCCAAGTCCTTACTACGTGATGATCACGTTACCATATTTAAAAAATACTTGTGTTGAATACAAATACAAATGTTCCCAATAGGAACCAGAGAACGGTAGAGGATTAAGTGGACAAAGGGTTTATTAAGAATGAACAACTGACGCATTTCCAAGTTAGTTTGTATATACAGTCCGATCGGCATCGTAGTTCTATAAAAAAAAATTTTTGACGAGACTAACGTCCAAGAAGAACGAAAAAACTGAATCAACTTGCACGATGTTGTTCGTGCTGACTGCTACAGAGCAACACCTTATGCTGACTGCTATAGAACAACACCTTGTGCTGACTGCTATAGAACAACACCTTGTTCTGACTGCTATAGAACAACACCTTGTGCTGACTGCTATAGAACAACACCTTTTGCTGACTGTTGTAGAATAACACCTTGTGCTGACTGCTACAGAACAACACCTTGTGCTGACTGCTGTAGAACAACACCTTGTGCTCACGAATTGTTCGTATATTAGCTTGTCTTATATTGCTAAAAACTTCAGGTATCATTGCAGCCAGTTATGTGGAGTATGGTAAAAATAAACAGAGGTAATATATTTATATACTTAACAAGATACAGTTTTATTTTATATATGTTAGGGATATAAATGTTGGGTACAGATTTGTTACTTTTTTGTCGTCAATAAAATGAGGCTTTTTAGAACGTGATCATTTAATTTGTACTGGCCAATTTATATTTAAATTATGTAATTATTCTAGTTGTTATTTCATCTAACAATGCAAAATATATTTTTTATTTTAACAATATTTATACTTTAATCACTGCTACATGTTTCGATACACATGTATCATCCTCAGGGATTTCCAAAATTGTACACTGCTAAAGTTACGTAGTTCCTATTTTATTCAAATTTTATTAAAAATTATCAAACGAATTGAATTCAAAATATTTATTTGGTTCTCATGTTTATTAAACCGTGCATCATTGTAATAGTTGAAGAATGAAAGACCAACTTGATGTCATTTGCTATTATGTACTCAACATGTTTCGGATAGTAATATATCCGTTATCAGGAACTTGCGACTGTGCTGTTGAATTCTGCTGAAACTTCAGCCTGCAACACGGACACTACTCAAACCCAACCGCACCAAATCGCCAACACACAACGAACCGAGAACAAAACGACCGATGTGGTAATTCAACAGCACAGTCGCAAGCTCCTGATGATGGATATATTAATGTCCGAAATATGTTGAGTATATAAGAAGTGAAATAAAATAGTGACAACAAGTTGGTCTTTTATTCTTCAACTATTTATATGTTTTTTTGTTGATAAAATGAAGTCTATATTATTTTTACAATATGATTTGTATCAGTGGTATGTTTACGTGACCGCATGTACATCTGGATATTCTGCAATAAATAAAATTAAATTTAAAATATTGTAGACGTTTATGGGTTGAAAAATATAAACATAGAACCTGAATTACAGTGTATGATGTACTTACCCTGTGTTGATGTTGCTTGTGTGCTTGGGTGGTAAGTACTGAATTGTATTGGATATAGTACTAAACGACGTGTTGTCACGGTAAACACATCATACACTATAATTCAGCTTCTCTGTTTATATTTTATCAACCCACGAACGCCTACATTATTTAAAAATTAATTTTATTCATTGCAGAATATCCAGATGTATATACGGCTATATAAACATACTGCTGATAATAATTATATTGTAAAAATCATATAGACTACTTTTTATCAACAATAACCACATAAATTGAATTATTTAAATTAATTTGATAATTTTAATAAATTTTTAATAGAATAGAAACTACGTAACTGTGGCAATGTACAGTGTACAATGTAAGGATGATACAAATGTATCGAAATAGGTAGGAGTGATTATAATATAAATATCGTTAAATTAAAAAAAAACATATATTGTGCATTATTGGTTACAACAATGCACAATATACAAGATGCACGGTGCATACACAAAGTATGTAATTATTACTTTTTAACGGCCCCAGAGAAAATTTCAAATCACATTAGAATTGGTGGGGTACACCCTGTTTAAAAAGGAACTTTGACATAAAGTAAACTTGTCTGCATGGGAAACTTTTATAGTCCGGAGGATCTGGAGCTCCGCGAAGTTACTGTACTAAACGGAACCTGCATGCAACAGTAAAAAAAAATCGCTTCCTTACGGTTCCGTTGTAAACAGGTTTGACCCTATAAGAAATGTTAGGAATTTGTACAGATTGCGTGTTTGGAAGTTATCTGATGGAGACGAGTTGCAAGGATGGACACTGGTTGGAATTAGTGTGTAGTGTCTGAGTTTTATATTACGACGTTGAACCTTCGTGTTATTGTGCTATAAATTCGGGCCAGTTATGTTAGGTGCGTTGTATAGCAGAAAGCATACCACTTCTTTCGCAGAACTGTTTGAAGCGTGCGTTCTCAGTTCGTACACCCGCGTACAACTTCACGAACAGTTGCACCTAATCCAGCTGCGCCACTTATTTGGTAGAGAGATAAAAAAAGCTTTTACGTGTGTTCAATTATTCATCAGCTACAACAAGCTCCTTTGCAGCAGAATGCAGATTCTGACTGAAGTCCTCCCTAGATTTGTGATTGGATTATCCGCTTTAAAACTAGACAAACCTATTCCATCGGTGGGTATTTAAGAAGTACTTTTCAGAATCATGCATAAGATAAAGCTAAACAGTCGCAGCTATAAGTCACATACATTTGATGGGTACAGTAAAGAAAAGAAACGATAAATGTCATACTCTAACCTGCCATGAAGGCCCTGTGGAGGACCAGAATATAGCTTTAATCCTTCTTTAACCTCGGCGCTAGATGGAGGTAGATGGTCAACGTCACGCCCCAGCCGCCTTACCCCCAGGAATGACCCGGTACCCATTGTATAGGAGGCCGGATTGGCCCCAGGGCCGGTATGGAAAGTGCGACAAACCTCGCCTCCACAGGGATTCGATCCCCGGACCCTCCAGCCCGTAGTCAGTCGTTATAACGACTACACTATCCCAGCTCGTGATATTTATTGAACACCTTACCTAATACGTTTTTCTGCTTGTTAGGTTGTTTTTTTCACAAATATAAGAACTTCAGTGGGAATTATGATGGAGATATTCTTCAGTCCTAGTATAAATTGTTCAGTTTCGGATTAATGAGCCTTCCATTTTCTCTGTACGGGTGAACATTTGCCACTGTTGCCAGTCCGCAGTTTTTGAACGCGAAATTTTTAGTGTATATTACTAAAATTTTGAATAGTCCAATGCTGCTTCTGCGTGCTATTGTGCACTTGCGACAGGAATGTGAACAAGCCACTGAAGCAGATGAACAGCGCCGCTGTGTCCACACTGCGCCATGCTGCTGTATGTTGGCACTGCATGCAACAGACCGCAGATTGTAGTACTTGGTTTGCTTGATGCACCTTGGGCTCGAAGGTCACTAGCTGTGACGTGCTGAAACCTACTATAGGCCTCGAATTAGAGCTAAGAGTCCCCAAAGAAACATGTTAAATTCTAATTTGTTTAAGCGTTCAGATTACTACAATTACAACCTACAAATTTACAGATGTGGCCGTCAACGCCATTAAGATGTATGAGGGAAAATGTGAGATAATATTTAAATGATATTACATTATTGATTTGGGGACCGCGGTGGCACAGTGTTTAAGGCGCTGTGCTACAAATCGGAAGGTCGCTGGTTCGATCCCAGATGGTGTCATTGGAATTTTTCATTGACATAATCCCTCCGATCGCACTATGGCCCTGGGGTCGACTCATCCTCTAACAGAAATGAGTACCAGTAGCATTTCCTGGGGGTATAGGCGGCCGGTGCGTAAGGCTGACAACTTTACCACCATCCTGTGCCGTTGTCATGTAATCTGGGAACATTAAGTTCCTGGAACCATCTGGGCCACTCTAGGCCTCTAACGTGATTGCTTTACCTTTTATGTTATTGATTAATGTGGTACTGTATATTGTCAACAGACTGGACAAAAGAGATGCCGAAGCTCTCTCTTTATGAAGTGATACAGAAACAAATGAGAATTTGTTACAGTAACCTACTTCGAAGAATTTTAGGTCATTAATTGCAGCTGTAAGTCTCATGCAAATACCACGTGACCCTAATTTCAAGTTTATAGTATACTCTCATGAACTCTTTCAGTTACTGAGTTTAAGCAGATTCTGAAAATTTTATGAGGAATTTGAATGGATGTGGACGAAATCGATCGTGGACTGCCTTAAGGTACCACTTAGTCATTTACCTGGAGTCCCTGAGAAAAGTCATGAGAGGCTGACTATTGGCTCTGCACGTCGATATTTGAATTTGTACTTTTGCATCCAACCCCTATGTCTTTAGGATGCAGAAAATAATCATCATTGCCATCATCATCATCATCTAGCTAACATGGAGTTGGGCCACTTGTTGACCCGTTCCGGTCTCACACAGCCGGAAGTCTCTTCAGTGGTCTTCCCCGGTTCCTTCTGCCTTGTCCAAGCAGACCTCATTGCCCGTTCTGGTCTCTTCGTGACGGACATCAGACGTCTGTCCATCTGACAGACTTGTTGAGCTGTTCAGATTAAGAAATTTCTTAAATATGCGCGTCCCAATTCTTCTTCTGTCTGTGACCTCTTGTACTTTGGATATTTTCTTCTCATTTTGAGTATTATTTAACTAGCTTTTGGCACAGAAAAGTACGAAATTCGTAATATATTTCGCTTAACGTCAGGGATGGCGGGAACAGGTAATTATATAACTTGTCCATTAATTACGACGAAGTTCGTTTCCCTCTAAGGGGTGATAGCTTTGTCTTGCTTGTTTTGTGAAAGCATTTACTGGTGAAGTTACAGGAAAACCTACTTTTTGTTGTCACTTTGATGCAATTTACGAAAGTGTCTCCCCATTTCGTGTTCAGCAGTAATTATCACTGCTACAATACTTGCTTATCTTGTCCCCTATCTAGTCCGAAAAGAAATTTGAATATAGGAGTAAAAAGGGTCATCGACACACATGAATGTGTATAAATACCTTCTTCAGCCATAGCGAAATTACACAGCGCCTTTGGAAGCGCACCAAACTTGGGATCCCAGCAGAAATTGTAAGTACTAATATTTTTTGGGAATCGTAATGCATTATAGTTTGTTTGGCGTTAGTCTTCCAGGACGATACTGCCTCTCAGTATGTGATCCTTTGGCATCCGAAATACGGGATTCTATATTTATTTATGTTGTTGCTTTAAACGGCTCCGTGCAGCATAACGGAACAGCAGCCATGGGTGCCGCCAGACGGAACGTTCAGTAGGACAGTTTTAAGCCAACAGATTTTATTGTTGCCGATCCTGCAGATCCCAGTGGCCGCGCGATCTGAGGCGTGGGTCTGCGGCCGCTCGCTTGCTCGAGATTACAAGTTCGAAACCCGCCGGGGGCATGGACGTCTATCTCTTGTGCGTGCAGTCTGTTAGCAGGTAGAGGTCTCTGCGTCTGGCTGATCACTGTCTATCGTATGAAGATGCGAATATGGGGTTTTTGTAAGGCAGGCTGCGTGTATTTCCGGATGTTATCCAACACCTTGTCACTGTGGAATTTAGAATCCCTTCAACGAAATTTTTAATGCAAAATCTCTGTGATGTGAAGTAAAGTGTTTCTTACATCATGAACTGAGAGACAGCCAATAGCTGAAGTGTTTCATTCAATGTTAATTAACAACAAATTCAATTAGTCTTTTCATATACTTTGGAATATTTTCTTGTATTCTGCTGGCCGCTCTCTGTTAAAAAGATAAAGTTTCTTTGGTATATTTGCACAAAGAATTCGCGAGTTCAAATGTCATTTTCGAGATGTATTTTGTCCGTGGTATAATACAGGGTGTCTATTTTATGGTGTCCCTGAACACGTCAACTACCACCGGATGTTTCAGTACATATACGCTTATTGTGGAATAAACGTGCTTAGCCCGGGCACGATTAATTTGACACCCTGTGTTTAACAATTGTCTGGTTAAGTATCTAAGACAGAAGTCCTCAAGTGTTCCACTAAATAAAACGTAACAAATCCAGTGTATTAAAAAAAAGGACTAAATTTGGAAAGACTAGCTGACAGCGGGGATCAGTGACGTAATGTTGTTACCTTTGCTTCACTAATTTCATTTTTATCCTTTTCACGCGAGTTCGTAAAGTTGCGAAAAACGAATATTGGCTTCGTAATATCGATCTGTCTGACCGCCTCCGTCTCCTCATCTGTCCACGTGGAAGACCTCAGTTCCCACTAGACAGATTCTTATGAAATTAGATATTTTAGTATTTCTCAAAAATCTGTCGAGAAAGTTCAATTCTCGCTAAAATCTAGGAAGAATAACGTGCAATTCCACGAAGACCTATGTAGTACATTTATGATATCTCCCTGAATTCTTCTCAGAATGAGAAATATTTCAGACAAAAGTTGTTGCGAAACACGAAACACACTTTTAATGCCCACAAGCTTTTCCCGAAAATCTTGCCTTATGACATAATGTGGAAAAAATATGGTAGATTCAGACAGGCCACAGATGACAATAGAATACGGCGCATTAGCATCGCGTGCTGGATAATAAAGTATACACACAGACATGCACACACACACACACACACACACACACACACACAGAGAATATGCAATACTCACTGCTTTTCCACGACAAAACCTTTAATGCGAAAGCGCCTCCGAGTTACAATCATACTGACGCTGCCTATATTGTCATACTTAGACTTTTCTGAGAACCGTATTTCAACGAACAATGTGTGGTGCGCCGATAGTGGTAAGCCCACCACAGTGTAAGAATCCGTGGTCTAAGGTAGTGGTGTGTCTCGATGTTAGAATGTCTCTAAGACGGGCAAGTCCAAGCCTGCCAGCTGTGATGTTCACGTCTAGAACAGGTGTTTGAATTACACCCTGTCAGGTGAGATCAGTCGAATGGAATGATGCCTCATGACGTTTAATCCGGTAAACACGCCGTGTAGTGACAAATAATGTAAGCAATCAGTATAGTGCTGTCCGCAATGTTGATATCCCATTGTGTTTTTGATCAGTTATCCTGTAAAAATACCAAGGTTTTTTCAATAGCCACGACAAATATCTACGTTAGAATACACTCATTGACGTTTCATTACAGTATGTTTCGATCCAACTGAACAGGCAGTATGATCAGGGTCTCATACAAAACGCCCACATAAGGGCAACGAAAATGTAAGTAAATTGAAAGCATAAAGTTGTTGTATAATGGGGGGTAGGCGGTGGTGCAGTTGGTTGATGCATTGTTCTGCAAGCCAGGAGGCCGCGGGTACAATTTCGGATGGGGTCATTGAAGTTTTTCACTTACATAATCCTTCCGATCGCACTTTGGCCGTGGAGGCGACTCAGTCTCTAAAGGAAATGAGTGCCAGGGGTCTCTCTCCTGTGGAGTAAAGGTGGCCGGTACTTAGGGCTGACAACTTTGCTACCTTCATGTGCTGATAATCTAGAAATTCTGAGAACTCCGTCCTCCTGAAGGCCTAATGACCTGTCCCGACTTTATCAATATGTTACACTAATACATTCTTTTAATAAAACCAACCAGATGCACTAATTTCTCAAATTTATTTTTGGAATAAAACTCTACATGTTTCGGACATTTCCTCTGTCCGTCATCAGGAATTTAGCACTGTACACACAGCAATGGTATATGTCACACAGGTTTGCTGACAGCTTGCGAGCAAGCAGTCAGCAAACCTGTAGGACATATACCATTGCTGTGTGTACAGTGCTAAACTCCTGATGATGGACAGAGAAACTGTCCGAAACGTGTAGAGTTTTATTTAAAAAAATGAGAAAGTAATGCATTCCTTTGATTTTATTATAGGAATATATCACGAAGCACAGTCCTTTGAATGTCAAATCCAAATACTACAGAAAATGAAACGTATCAGTCAAACACAATTCTATTAAAAATATATCACTGTATGGAGTTACCTGTTTCGAAGCACGCTGAATCGACATGAGGCATTTATACGAATCGAAACATGTAGTTATACAAAGTGAAACTGTTTTATATGCAGTCGCTCTTGACTGATGGGTTTCATTTGTATTTTGCTTGTACGTTACACCGAATGGGTTGAGTCAGAATGAACTTACTGCAACAAGACATAAACTCTAATACACTAAACAATCAAAACACTGTAATTCAGCATTATGTGTACTGAAAAAAATGTTCGTTTCTGATAGGTTTTAACTGCTGAAGACCAGCACAAGTCAAAACCTGTTGTAAGAAGTTGTAATTACATGTGATAATTTGTGCCGACTAAAATGAACTTTGTTGTTGCTACTGAATTCGATACTGTCTTAGCTACACGTGTAAGAAGTGGAACAACCTGACGTCAAAATTCAACAATAACTAACGTAATGTCTGGCCTTAAAACTAAGAGATATTCAACCTAATAAACATAATTAGAAATTCAATTCTCCAAACACAGCGATTTATCTTGATAGTTTCTCATAAATCAACTTGTAAAATGAAATGTGTTTATGCAGATAGATTTTAAAGAGTATGATGACACAAAATACGAATACATCATTTGCATTGTAAATATTTCAAAACACTGGGTTAAATTAAACGGGAAAGTTAGTACATGATACGCAGTGTAGACATATATTATCTTCGGTATTTATACAGTACACAAATAGGTTAGGATGGGCTGGACATGTAGATGTGATCAGACTTTAAAGGGTGAAATCACAATACTAATGAGGTGACACACTGGGAACTATTCACAAAGAAACTTGTTAAGGTTTTACTTCACTGAATTCGAGTTTTATCTTTCAAATTTATTGCACAGGTGGCAATGTTCCTTAGATGGGGATCGGCTCATCGCAAGGCCTATTACATCTGTACTGAGCAGCACTGGAATGTACCAGTTATACGTCGGAGGATCCCGAAGAATTTTGATTCAGGACACGAAATCTGTGTCTTCGAAAAAATCTTGTAGTGGTTTTATTTTTCCTGAAAAAGGAAAAGTCATTTCAAAACAAATAATTCCTTTTTGTTTTCTGTTTCAAATGACGTCAGTATTCAGGAGCCAAAACAATAACAGGTGTTTGCTATGTGTGTGTATATTTAGTTACACTCTTTAACGGTGAGCAGCTGACCGCCTAACATGGAACAGAAAACGTAGGAATGATAACGTCAGAGACATTCCTCCATTTGCAAACACGTGCCAAGCAAAGTAAAATACAGCAATACCCGAGGCCACACATCAATGACCTAGATCTACACTCCCATCTGAAAGCACTAATACACTGTTTTAATCATAAATTTGTAATGCTAATTTAACGCATCTTTGTTTTACTTGGGCGTAATTACATATTTAATTATTTCCGCCTATCATATGTTTTTATGGTATTTGTAATTTGAGAAATCATTCATACACATGGATAAGGTTTAGATAATACTAAGTTATTTACATATAATTTGTTAGCTTTAGGTTCCTGTGACCGTGCATCGTGAGCAAAGTGTGAAGAGAGAGAAAACCAACAAGATGCAACAATCAGATGTTTATTATCAACTTCTGTCTCAACATGTTTCGGGCATCATTATGC
>Ga0136643_10017630_pt1 | contig 10754 bp, 5 predicted proteins | sample TergutLab28metaG_FD_96883 | JGI IMG/M metagenome (GOLD analysis project Ga0136643, IMG submission 96883) | Labiotermes labralis P1 segment gut microbial communities from Petit-Saut dam, French Guiana - Lab288 P1 (version 3) (version 3) | ecosystem: Host-associated > Arthropoda: Insects >... | reverse complement strand
TAAAAAGAAACAAATCAACATTAGGAAAGCAAAAATTTTGTGCCTTACAAAATGGCAAAAGGGAAAAAAAAAAAAAAAAAACTTAATTTGGAACAGAACTGCAACATTCAACTTTTCATGATAAAAGCATAAACTGGCTTTATCAAAGAAGAGCAAACAGCAACTAAAAACATATAAATGAACAGCAATAACCAAGGTCAGAAAAAGTCATTCTAAGATTATCTCGGGAAAAATTCCATCAAGATTTCTACTATACAGTAAGACCAAAAACATAAAAGCTTTTAAACAATGCAATGAAGACACCAGAGAAACCAAAACAATTCACAACAGGAAGTACAACCTGTGATCTGAAGTGTTCATAGATATGCCAGCATGTCAACTGGTAATAGATGCTTCCTCTGTATGACCTTAGAGCCAGAATCTGGCATGCAGTGAGTGCAAACAAAATTACACAGCCCATGTGTCCACAATCAACAAAAAATTTCACACAATTGAATTGGATTAAGACCATTCTGTGAGATTTAACAGAGGAGAAAATGTACGGTTACTTCAGGCAGAATAATTTCATGACCCCAACAGAAAATTTCTCAGTGACTGGACTGCAAGAGGCATCCAGCATCCAGCTGATGATCCAGATTGTGGACTCCTAGAACTTCAGATTTCAATCCATGCAATTATAATTTCTATACAGACACAGAATAACAGAATACACGTGAACAATCAACGATCTTTGCAAAAAGAAATGCATGGCAATATTTAGAGACAAACTGTTAATACTGCATGACAAGATCCATGTCATGTGTCAAATAAGGTGCAGAATCTGCTTAGAGGCAACAGCTGGCACTTCAAGACTCTTCAGTAAAATAAGTTAATTGAATTTCAGAGGAAAACACACTCCACATTCCTGGCAGATGCAGGCTTCCTATGAATACTACAAGGTCCTTACTTGTCTGAAAACTACCATGTGTCTCTTCCCATCACTACTCCACCAAACATGCAAGTGATTAGAAGAGTGGACAACATTAAGACACTAAACAAGCAGACAGGCAGTGAATTGTTGTCAGATAAAATAGTGATCCTATACTTCTACAACAGCCACAGTACTCAGCAACACAATAAACTATACTCCCTGTAGTTTCTTGGGTATACCAAATTTAGCAAGAATAATTGTACTGTTACATAGACAAATTACAATGGACTTACCTTCAATTCTTCAGACCTCAGACATGTGTAACGGCTTTCAGTTGGACATATGGAAGCCAATTTTGCTCCTTCAAGAGACATCAATAATTTTGATGTTGCACTCTCAATGGATGTCGAGTCAATTCTTGCCATAATACAAACTGGAAAATGAATAAATGAAAATGCATGGTTCATTCATTCAGCAACTTCACATACACAGTGAATTATGTAGCTACCTGAAAGAGTAGAGGGCTTGTCTGCTCAAGGACAAGGAGAGGGTTGAAATTCTCACAAATGGACTACTGCTGGAAAAATTCTATTGAAACTGACGACTGGCAATGTCACTATAAATGTGGTAGATGCTCTTATGCATCAGGCTAAGCAAGGCACAAAAGCACATGCCTTATGGGGAATCAGTTGGTGCCACTTAATGTGTAACACTACAGCTGAGGTGTCACCCAGACCAAGATAACTGAAAGAAGTTCAACTGTATATATCAAAAGTAACAAAAAAAAAACAATACTGCATACACATAAACTGCAAACAAAATTATAAAAATTTACCCCAATAAGAGGACTGAACTGTGAAACTTAACCTGTGACACAAATACTAGGGATTCAAATGCGAAACTTTAACCAGTGACACAAGTATTTGCGACATAACTGTAACATTTAACCTGTGGGTCAAGAGTGTTGGACTGGACCATGCACCTTCAACCTGTGACACAAGCATTTTAACTGCCAAATCGTAACGAGGGATTTAAAACATTTACAGCCACCAATCTAGAAAGAATGCAATTTTCATTCACATAATATAAACAAGATAGGCAATGTACATACAATATAACATTTTGGTGCATCTGCATTACCAATGTTGCAATGGAAATGCAGAAATGCAACAATTAGTTGCTTTCATATTGCTGTGCTACATGTCACTGTCAACAATGCAAAAATTGGAAGTGTTACAATGGAAATGTGACGGCGTGTTCTCTTTTGTAGTATGGTTTAGCTACAAAACAGTTCATAATACTTATACGTCCATGGCTGTCCTAATACCCTAGTAATGTTTAGCTGGAAGAGACCAATCATATTGCAACATTATAGTGCTATCGAAAGTGTGAAATGTACATCAACAAAATTTGGATTTTCTTCATAGATTTCAATAACAATTTCTGATATAAAATTTCCCAAAAATTTGTCTCGTGGGAACCAAGATGATACATGTGGACAGACAGACAGACAGAAAGACAGGCATGTTGAGTCTACAATGTGATTTTTGTGACTGGCAAATACACATAAAAACTGCAAGAAGAGTCATGGAAATGTAAAAATACATTCTCTTTAGAATCGCTGTTGAGGTACAAAATATTTTAAACTGCTTATATCTCCTGAGCTTTCCTCACAGCGCAATACCTATAGCTTGGAGGGACCAATCACATGGGATTTTATGTTGTCGTCAAAAACATAAACCTATTTCGGTTTTAATGTCAAATGCCTGATATTTTTGTCCCATTTCATCCATCAACAGACTTTAACATAAGTTCCAACATCAAATGCCACACATATCTGCACAGTGGGAGCCACATCCATACATGCAGTGACGGACGGGCAGACAGGCATGAGGATTCTCATAGGCACTTTTCACAACTTCTGCGAACTATATCACATTTAACTTCTGGCCAATGTGCACTGGATGTCAAAGATCACTTCAGTCGAAGGATTTCCCCATGTTTGCCATACGAGCAAAGGGCTTTGTTATCCAGAGCAATGCTGAAGCAGATCTCAGCATCATTTTTATAGTCTTTGGTTCTTCTAACAACTGGCAGTGTCCAAGAAATGAATTTATTACATAATACAATTGACGTATACAGTGAGGTCTCTCATGCAATACAAATAGTAATGATACTAATAATAATTATTGCCCACTTTAGTCCGACACCTTCCTCACCACTCACTGACTGTAGACAACACTGAATTTAAATGATTACTTAATCAAAAAGTGACAAAAATGGAATGACATTACACCACACTAATATGGCACTAATATTAATACAGCTAACATGAGAACATGCATCTAAGAACTAATTTCACATGAGAACTCCACCTCACAAGAACTAAATAATATGAGACTTAAGTAACCCCAAGCCTAGTCATGCAGCTCCTTAGGATAACGTAAGCACCTCCCCATACCAAATTTAATTGGGTTCCACAGTCAGCAGTTGGTCAGTCATCCCATCAGACCACACATCACACAAATAATTATTTAAATTAAAACATAATTAAGAATTTTTATTGGTTGGCGTGGTAGTGCAATTCCATGGTCATCCTGGGGAACTAATCCTCCAGACCCTATGCAAGATCACACAAATTCTTAACTGTGAATATGACTGCACCATACTCTTCAAGATTAAAGTACAAAGCATATGAACTAGGGGACAATAAAAGCCTTAAACACTGTAGGTATACCTGTGGCATGTTGCTGCTTGCACCTGTTCACACAATAGCTACACCACTTATAAATTAATACCGAGATAGCCAGTAGTAACTATCAGTTATAGAAGTGCCCAAAAGTTATGATCTATATGAAGTGTACAGGTGAAATGAAATGTGCGTGTACTGTATGAAGTACTCTTTTATTAATCAGTTCAGAGTACTTCATTCCAGCAGGCTTCAATAACTTTTTTATCTCCATACATCATCCCTAAAACTGACTAGCCAGGCTGAAAAATGAAAAACATAATGGAAATAAACTGAAACCAGCAAAGATTTTACTGCTAAATTTAAATAAAGTGTTCAAAATAAACATCCTCAGCTGCCACAATACACACGGTTGAAAATTTATGTTCATTTTAACTTCTGTGATCAATGGGTAAGTTGTCGTGGACCGTAACATTGCTCATACTCATCTCCAAATGTCAGCCCCTAGATTTATTATCTCTGGGGCCACAAGAGAGATCTGATGTACCAGCAACAAGTGGAAACACAAGACATACTGTTCAGTAGCATTATGGATGCTATAACTGCCGTGATAGCAAATCCCAATGCGCTACACAATCAATTCACAGACATGTTGTAGGATATGTCACTTTGAGTATTGTTTGCAAATTAAGCAAAAACAACTTGGTGTCAGCACTTGCTCACTTATTCTAACGTCTTTTTAATATTCAAGTATAGTACTTCCATACTCCTTAAGATTCAGACCTAAATTTATACGACATTGGCAACTGGGAATGACATCAGGAATAAACTCCTGAAGTTATGAATCACCCTGTGTACAATGTACACATGTATACTTGCCTCTTTTATCAGCAATAAAAAAAGCATTCACATTCGTTAACGACACACCAATATGGAAAGATTCAAGATATTTCACAGCAACCACAGTCTTGGATGTTTCTGCCTCTACAACTGCTGGAACACCCTCTTCAGAAGACCAATGACTCCTAGTTACTGCATTTTTGTATTCACATATACACCTGCAAACAGCAAAGATCACTAATACCTGTGTGGAAAATGTAATTACATCATTCACTAATTGCCTTACAGAAGCAAGGCCAATGCAGTACAGTATCCTGGCATCTTTTTGCCATAAAAAGTGAACTAAATTGACAGACTAACAAAAGTTAAAATAAACTTCCTTTTTACATTACCTTGAGTTTAATGGTTTATATCACATGCACCCCACCACCATTCAGCCCTATTTATAGTTTTTTAAAAAAAAAAAAGCATCACACAATGATGCCCAGGGTTATGACCATCCTGTGACACAACCAACCTGCTGAAATGGCAGTCATTCACTGATACCCTAACCCATACAAGGCGCCGCACTTTCAATCACTATGTCACAATGAACCAAGTAATACACTATTCAATATCCATTGTGAGATGTTTTACCCTTTAAGAATCTCTTGTCCACTGGTCCGCTGAGAAACTTCTTAAGCAAGAAACACTACAGCTGTATATTCCTTGCAGCAACTTCTATAAAATTGGCAATGATGTTTCAAAACCTTGGCCTAAAAAACAGTGCAATCTTTCTATCAATCATTTCCTCCAAAATATACAAATTAAATATAAGTAACAAAGCTATTTTTAAGCATCTGCTCCTTCTTCATACATCCATTACAAATCTGTAAGTAAAACTATATAAATAGACATTCTGAGACTACTCTGTTACCTAAAACCTTGAGTGATGAAATGTCCGAATGGTGGACTCCACTCAAAACGAACAGTGTCCAGCATTGCTTCTAGTTTAGACTTATTAGAGCCTTGAGTACACAGCTTCACCAGAAACACTCCAAGAAACACAGGAGTGCCCCAAGTATGGTACTTCTTCAACGTATGTGTGTCAGATCCTAGTGAAGAGTTTCCAAGGTGGCACCAGAGGGATTCAACTAGCAACTCAGCACTCCAGTGACAGCCTCCTAGCAGAAACTTCAGAAAACTCCACTTAACTCCATATTCTGCACATATACAGAACATATTTCAACAGTAAAAAGGATATAATCATATCCTATCCATCAAACAGAGAAATTTCTACACTTAAAAATTCTCCACAACAAAATTTTAGCTATAAGGCATAAATAATACTGTACAATTGGATAGCATTATTCAAAATGTCATAGAATTTCAAAAATTAACAACATAAGCAACCATAAGTGACACACTGTAAAATATTAAGTTTCTGAACTACATTAGCACAAAAGTTTCCTATAGGCTACCAAAAAAATTTATAATGTACCAGAGTAACATAATTTACAGGCACTGAAAACATGACTGCCTGTGAGGACAAACAAGTAATGCAGATGAAATGTCAATCATTTTTAGTATGCCAACCAACATTGCAACTGACACAAAAGGGTCAAAAACAACACTTATTAAAACAAGAGGACATGAAAAATTGATTGACAGTAACTGCAATACTTCCAGTTCTGGCTCACAGGCAACTAACACCATTTGTTATTCTGGGGGAGGGGAAAAAAATAATAATCTTGTGAAACAAAAACTTCCCACTGGAATGATACTTAAATGTAACGAGCAAGGGTAGATGATATAACAACACATGTTTCAATGATTGAGAGAAGTATGGGACAGAAAACCAGCTGCTCCTTGGAAAACAAAACAAGCACTAGTTTTTTTTAAGCTTTCAAGGTTCACTTAAAGAGAAAGTGAAAACTCTAACTTCTATCTAAATATAGATCTAGTGACCACACCAGGAGGTATGACCTCTCAGATACAGGTTCTTGATATGGTAGCCAACAACCACTCAAAAGGATGACTACACGACCTGTATGACGAAGGGCTGTCACATGGAAATTGCCCAGCAGCAACAGTAAGAAACATAAGAACATCTGAAGCATTGCTTGGACATTGGATTAAGATAATATGGAATGAAACTTCACCAGAATCCATCAAGAGGGGGTTGAAAGAGTGCACTGTATCAAATAATGTAAATGGAACAGATAATGATATCCTGTCATAGGAAGATCATGAAGACAACTCTTTTTCTATTCATAAAAGCATCGGCAATAACTCAATGATGTTCCCATAATTTTTGACTATGATAATACTACAATATTTTAACTATGATGATTATTTAATTCCAGAACTATAAGCATGCAAATACAAAATGACATAAAAACCCAGCTACTGTGAATATAACTATTTTCCTAAACATTCAAGATTGTGAAGGGGAGGTTGCCTTATATGTGTATAAACATTGTAAACACATGTTGAGATCCTTGTGGCAGTTACATAAATAACAACTCAATCACACCATAAAATATAATGTAAATGCACAAATAAATTTAGAATACAGTACTCAGATAGGTACACTACCTTGTAATTCAGAGTGCTGGTCAAGATGTAACTTCACATGGGTATGGCTGAAGCCAACAGAGACACATTGAGCATCACTGGACAGACTTATTAAGGCAGACACACTCCACAGATCTACAAAGCCTTTTATTTGACATCGACTTGATAGAGTTTCCAACCAACTATTTGTAGAATCCACAGTCTCTTGCTGTACAGACTCTGCCTCATCCGGCAAATGCTCCATTTCCTGCACAAATGTGCATGAGTGGGGTAAAATGTATAAATTATCAGAATTAATGGGGTTTGAAAGTTTCGTGTTATGAAACTAAGTAGCATTTAAATATAGTGTCATTGTAGATATTCACAAATGGACCAGATGTGGCAGTTAACATCCACCTTCCAATATTGTAAACCAGTAAATTATTCTGTAACACTCATAAATGTATAAATTCAGTCAAAATGGTAAAGCTGTCACTGTGCCAAAAAACCAAACTAAAAAGGCAGCTAGGAAAAGTTGAGGTACAATTTTGTGTATTCCAGACCTCAGCAAAAGATGGGTGGTGAGACGCCATCTTCATGCTCAGGCCACTTTAATTAACTCTGGATGATAATAGCTCCCAGAATTCATAGATTGAGGCTGGGTGGGTCTCTATATCAGTGTGGCTATGGTGCAAGAAGAATTAAACTGATATCACTTTACTGGCTAGAAGTTAAAGTTCAATTACTTCTATTCATAACAGACCACTCTTTAACACACAACTCCACACAACAAAGAAACTTCTAGGTACCAGCATGATAATATAAGATAGCAGCTGTAATTCCACAGCAGAAGGCTCTCCTTGGCAACTTGATCGATACTCAGTTAAAATTCCCTGAAATTATGCTGAACATTCATTACCACATTCAGAAGAAATCACTACTGAACTCTATACTGAGTCACTTCTTGCAAATACAACATCCTATAATATGTACATATGAATAAGATGACAGTGACAGGGACAATGACAATGACAATGGCAATGATTAATCATAAATGACAAAAAAATTACATACAGAAACAAACAAGAAACTGGACCTTGTATTTTCTGTGATAAAGGCAGCTCTGTACCAAACCAGCAGATGCAGAAACGGGAGAACTTTTTCACTCAACTTACATATGTATGAGTTGGCCAAAAATAGCTCATATTACACAAGTGTGACTGTAAGCACCATTAAATATATACAAAATTAACAAAAATGGATAATTGTCAAAATTACATGAGTCATTGCCAACATTCACCAAATTAATGTGACAGAAAGTGGTGCTGCCTGCAGACATGAGACAATGAAACAGGAGACAGTCATATACTTAATTAGTGAAAAATAATCCTAATCAAAGCTTGAAGAGTAACATCTTTCTTCCGCTCTCCATCTAAAAATCTTCTTCTCTCCTACTTTCCTCAATTTTTACCCATGCTAGATCAGCACACAACGACTTTCCAAGCTTGTACCTTCACCTCTTTCTTCTTCCTCTTGCTGTTTCCAACCCCCCCAGATCCTATGACTGTTCTGTCCCCCCATCATATGAAAATCCTTTCCTCATCTCTTTTCCTTGACTCTTAGCCACAATCCAACACTGCTCACTTTCAAGTATTTACCATCAGCTGCCTATTCCTCATCTTCTTCTTGTCCCCTACATCCTAACTATTCTTACCCTGTCTCTCAACTCCCATCTTCTAACCATCTGTCACCTACCCACATTCCCCTACCACCAATATTCTGCCCCCCACTTTTGGACCGCTATCTCTTATTGCTCATCCTCGGTCCCCAGTCCTGTTCATGTCCTGAATTTTCTCACAAGGCTTAACCTTATAACTTGATACGGAGGCAGCGGGTAACTCCAAAAGATATATCCCTTATTAGTACAAGGCAATGAAGACCAATATCCCCTGTATCCCAGCAATGTGCTCATCTGTGTCTTTTAGTATATGGCAGGCCAGTTAGGGATACCACTAGTGTGGCTTAAAAACACAGTGGGATTTTAAAAGGAATTTCTACCCGAAAATCGACAGCATAATCCTGGAAACAGTAATTATGAGAATCTTATTATCTCACAGAACAAAATTACACTGCACAAAATTTCCCATCCTACATTTTATAACTTATATAGATATAAAAAATGTAAATTCAGGCACAACTCTGTCACATTCATCCATTAAGACAGGAAACTGTGAAACATTCTTCACATTCAGAAGTAACAGATCAGACTGATGGCAAAATTATTACCTGTGAATCATAACTGTTGCTGAAACTTGCAAGAATCCAGGAATATATATCATTGTGGTTGTAGGTAAGAGTAAGGGTGTTGAGAAGCATGTAAATTTTCAGAATGTTGTTTTCCAGCTAGAACAAAACACAGCATTTTTGTTGTTGTATTTAAAACACACAATGAAACAGCTACCTGTTCTCTATGGTCAAAAGAACACCTCAGTTTATCAGAAATAAAAAAAAGCCTTTTGATATGATGCATAATGTTTATTTAACAGCCTACACTCGAGCATACATGTAAAACCAATTTATAACTTTCAGAAACCTATGTCATATGATGGGCCGTGTGGCTATGGCAGTGTCAGTACTGGTGATCAACATATTTGAAGGATAGCATTCCTACACTTCCCTGTACCTCCAACATACAAGTGTTCTTTCCTATAGTCTAGAGCTGGCAGACATTGAGAGGGGGGTGGGAACAGATGGAGTAAGACATGCACATGTACACGCACACGCACCCCCCTCCCCCCACAGTACATGCTAACTTGAATTTCATCCCCTTGATGACAACTACTGTCAGGGGTGGGAATTCACCAAGTGATTGAATTGCGGTGGGGGCGGCGGCGGGGGGGGGGGGGGTGGTGGTGGTGGTGGGGGTGGTGGTGGTGGTGGTGGCGGCGGCGGCGGCGGCGGCGGCGGCGGCAGCACTGGTAGCAATACACCTCAAAACTATAATAATCTAGTGCTTAGCATACTAGCCTAGTTCCAAAGGATAAATGTTCAGTTCCAAACTGTTGCTGCTTATATTCAAAATCAACACACAATGATCAGGCCACTTGGACTATTCTGGCTTCAAAACAACATTTTTTTCAAACTACTTGCTACAAATATGCTGAAAAATCCAAGTACATTGTCATGTCTCGAGACCAGAATGCAGGGCAAAATCACAACACAGAGACAGGCACTATTCCTTTGAGAGGGTAGAACAGGTCAAATAATTGAGAACAAACCTAACAAATCAAAATTCCATGCATCAAGAAATTACATGTAGATTAAAGCCAGAAAATGCTTGCTATCACTCAGTGCAGACTCTTATGTCTTCCAGTTTGCTATGCAAAAATATAAAGACTGAGACATACAGAAACACAATTTTGCCTCTTGTTTTGTATGGGTGTCAAAACTGGACTCTAACTTTGAGGGAGTCATGTTGGCTGAGGGCATTCAAGAATAGGGTGCTGAGGAAGACATTTGAGCCTAAGAAGGACAACATAATTTAAAGGAAAAGACTACATAACAAGGAGTTTTATGATCTGTACTCCTCACCAAATACTATTTGGGTGACCAAATCACAAAGAATGAGATGGGCAGGGCATAGGGCACATATGGGAGGCAGGAAGACTAGGAGGAAATAGAACACTTTGAATACCTAGGCATAGATGTGAGGATAATATTTAAATGGATTTTCCAGAAGTGGGATTGAGGGGGGGGGGGGGGGGGGAGGCGGGGGTTTGT
>Ga0136643_10017628_pt1 | contig 10754 bp, 10 predicted proteins | sample TergutLab28metaG_FD_96883 | JGI IMG/M metagenome (GOLD analysis project Ga0136643, IMG submission 96883) | Labiotermes labralis P1 segment gut microbial communities from Petit-Saut dam, French Guiana - Lab288 P1 (version 3) (version 3) | ecosystem: Host-associated > Arthropoda: Insects >... | reverse complement strand
TTCAAGGTCGGCTCATGCAAGCGCGCTAGATTATAATCCATCAGGTGTTCGCATAAAAAAATACGGTCGGATACTTTTCTAACAGACCTCGTATATATATACAGATCTTCATGTAAAGTACCCGTTATTCTTGTCAGAATTTAATGAAACTTGAATATTCTCGACAGATTTTTCGAAAAGCAATTTCATGAAAATCCGTCCAGTGGGAGCCGAGTTGTTCTATACGGACGGACAGACGGAAGGACAGTCGGTCTGACAGGAAAACATGACGAAACTAATAATCGCTTATCACAATTTTGTGGACACGCGTATAAGCGATGAATATATTCATGCCTTATCAAGATACGACGGATATTGTGTGCGAAACGTTCCCTAGGCCACATAAAGTGAGTGAGATTTATCAGAACGTCAAAAAAATCAATTTATTAAACCAAAGTATCTCAATTTTTATCTTAATTTTCGTCATAATTCCTGAGCACACTGACGCATTTGTTTGATGTTGGTATAGGTTTAAACATTCCGTCGCTTCGGAAATTAGGCTCTTGAATGGCGATGAGACATGGCTGCACGATTTCAGTCCTAAAAAAAAAAGGAATATGGTTTGGGCCGTTGCAGCGATGCTTGGAATGTCGCCAATTCCACAACATTGAGGAAGTGCAAATGGCTGTTCGTGAATGGTTGTGAATGCAGGAGTCCGATTTCCACTGTGACGAAATACTGAAACTCGTGAAAAGAGGGTAAAGTTACGTCAACATGTTAGGGAATTCTGCTGAAAAATGGCAGTATTTCAGCGGTAAAGATAAGCTGCATTTAAAGCTGTAACGACATCTCACTTAATTTTATGATCTAGGACACCTTACGTATTCAACATCATTCCTATTCAAAAGCTACTAATACCAGTTTTGTTCTACGCTTGAAACTGATTTTATTTAACGACACCGGTTCAGCTGGGAAGATTATATTTTTATCAAATGATATACTAAATTCATCACCTGTGACAAGGCAATAAGAACTTGGAAATGTGAGGTAATGGTTTATTGCAAGGTACTGTCCTAGCATTCACCTGCATAGACCACTGAAAATTGTGAGAACTCCCATTCAGGAAGGCTACTAACGTGACAAAGATTCAAACTGGAGAATCCCAAGTGCAAGTTTTGGGTATTACTGCTGCAAGATACATGTGGGTCACTCCTCCTGTGGTGCATTTCAGGGTTCCAGCAGATTGGACATTTTACTAATGACTTGCACGAGTATTGCATTAGCCGCTGTACTTGCTGCCTGGTAAAATATTCAGCGAGAAGACTAGGAATGATTCACTTGCACAAGAATAGCCTGATGTTTCGTCTACTGCCTCTAGGAAATACTGTTCATACAAATAAAACAGGGCGTAAATTAGCAGGTGGTGACCATCTTTACAAGCAGGCCTTTTCTCAACAAAACTTCATTTTTGCTGGTAATAATCATTACCACTGATTTTCCTCCCTGAGATTAATCACATTCACTGTTACTGCTACTGCTTATTCCATCGTCTGTTATAAATTATATTTTCAGTCCCCCTATTATTAATTTTTTTCCGTTTACTATAAAGTTTCTCTAGTCATCTACAAGTTCAAAAATACTGAACGACTTTTCTACTCCACCTTTTATGAATCTCAGTACGCACAGAAATTTCAATTGTCTTTCCAGCCCTCTGTTTTAGCTCTGTTAGCAATTCTCTGTACTGTTCAAGGACTTGTGATTTTACCTCCTGCACGTCTTCATACAACTGCACACATTCAGAACAATAACCAGAATTTTCCCTCATTCGTTGAAGAATCCGGCTTAGAATGCATTAGTGGCATAAATGATTGTGACATGATATTCAATCTGCTCACTTGATACTAGCCTACTTGTTAAGTGATGCTGACTGTACTACTGAAAACAGACCGGCACACTGGATGTTGGCGGACTAGTGGATGAGGCAAAACAAACACCTCGCTCTTACCACCTCACACAGAGTAGATTATTCCAGCAGCTCCACTGGGTTATTTAGTGGCAAAATTTTCCAGGAATTTTGATGTCACATATATTTCAAGTGTCACTGACAATGATTCATCTTCAGTACCTGTGGTCAACGTTTTACTTTTCTTTAAAAAGCTGCTCTATAAAAATTTTAAAAAGCAAAGCAATCCTTGTACAGACCTGGACACGCCCTGAGGGTTCCAGGAGGTGGAGGCTCCCTGAATTCCTGACAATCGGCACATGACGGTGGTAAGGTAAGTTGTCAGCCCTATGCACCTGCCACCTTTACCCCCAGGAAATATTCCTGGTACTCACTGCAGTTACAGGCTGAGTGAACCCCAGGGCCATAGTGCGGCCGGAAGGATTATGTCAATGAAAAATTCCAATGACATAATCGAGAATTGAACCCGCGACCTTCCGGCTTGTAGCGTGGTGCCCCCTATAAAAATGTTATAAATATTTACGAAGTCTATCACACAGAATTTCTGCATAAGGTTAAACTAAACCTGCCTGATATAATAAACTACAAGGAATAAAGGCGATATAAACCATTTCATATTTATCGAAAGATGATAACCAACACCTCAGATCTCACTGTAAGAATATCGATAAAGAATATGTTTTAACATTTGCTAAGTGATATGGGTTGAAGGTAAAGATAAATATCTTGCCTTGACTGGTGTTATTTTCGACCTAAAATACAGAAATATGCCATTGAAGACCATAATTCAATAAAAAAATCTGTAAATAAAACTTTAATATAGCCTACCTTATATACTTCGTCAAAATTACCTTCTGTTGTAATCCACAGTCACATCCTGCTAAATTATGTAATGTAACACATCACAAGTTTCGAAACAATAATGAACAAATTCCATTGTCAATTAATATACTTTGTACGCTGATGAAAACCTATTATCGAAAATAATGATACATATGTATATTTACCTATAACGGCAAAGACTGTCATTCTGTTTGTTCCGCTGTGGTTTCCAGAGATGAAATGCACCGTATATGAGTGGGTTAATCAAACTGTTGGACATTCCAAAGAAGAAAATTCCATTTCGCAGGTCCTCACCAACCTGAAAAAAGCAAAATAAAGTTACCTAAAATTTGTGGCAGTATATGCTGTATTATGGGTCACTGCTCTAAAAACCGGAGGTCGCGGGTTCGATTCCCTAAGGCGTCATTGGAATTATTCATTGTCTTAATCCTTACGGCAGCATAGTGGTTCTGGGGTCGACTGTGCCTCTACAAGAAAAGAATACCAGGGATATTGCGTGCGGGGTATTGGCGGGCGGTGCGTAGGGGAGACAACTTTACGATTTTCGTGACGCGACTGTCTGGAACTGTGCCAGCCTCAACATCCCGGAGCCCTGAGGGCCTGTCCAGGCCTGGACAGGGAATCCTTTACCTTTAAACTGCTGTATTATAGGCTGCAGAATAAAAAATGTGCCTTCCTATGGAAATGAAGATGTCTCCCTGTTTACCGATTGCCAGCAACAAATAACATACACAGGATATCTGCGTAGAGCTCAAGATATTCCCAACACCAGAGATGAACTGCTTCATGAAAAAATATATGAAGCTACATCTGCTAAACCACCTCAACAATTCACGTAGTGGTTAGTAGTAAGTGTAACGTTAATAAGAAGCAGAAATAATGAAAGTAGTGATGATATTGATGATAATGATGACGGCGACGGAGATGTTGACGACAAAGACGACGACGCCGACGACGACGACGACAACAACAACGATGGCGACAGAGTGCGACAGAAACGTGACTGGCTAGGAACCGGACAACTGGGTTTCGATTCCAGACGTCAGCAGAGACCCCGTTCTTCCCCATTATACCTAAGGTCGAGCCAACCGCCTGTCTAAGCAGCACTGTTGATAGACGAGTGCTTTCTTGTAGATAAATTGGTCGATGTGTGTTCCCAACTCTCACTGCATCTAGTTTCAGAGCCCAGAATGGGCACAGATATACAAACATGGAACATAAAAAATCTGTATGCCATCGTTCTTAGGCACAGAGTAACATAATTTGCACACCACCACCACCACCATCACCACCACGATGTTGATGATGGTTGTGGTGAAGGTGTTGGTGGGGAAGTAGAGTAATATAGGTAAAACACTAATTTCAGTACTAGTGTATAATGGTGTAAGGATTATCTATATCACACTGGCTATAGTATCAGCAGTAATAATAATAATAATAATAACAATAACAATAATGTCATCATTACTTACTAATACAATTTCTGCCATTTCTTTCGTAAGAAAATTACTTGACTAAAAATCATTCGAAATTAAATTTCAGTTCTTGGATAAATAATAGGCATGGTGACAGCACACAAGATTCCAAACGATTCTGTATTTATGGAGCCTGCAGTAGTATGTTGCATGCACCCCACTCCCTCACCGAGATGAAAAAGCTTACGTTGCCCAAAAGCTTTTGCAGTGTTCTGACAAGCGTGAAAGGCATTAGAAGTTTTTTTGCATTTCTATCTGTAGTTACTCACGTGCTCGTCAGGATTCAGAAACATGAATATGATCATCATAATGTAATATGGCGTCCAGCACACGATGAAAGCAACTACAATCACCACGGAAATCCGCACAGATTTCATCTTGGCACGATGTATTAGCCGACGTCTGTTCACTTCGGAGGCTACGTGCTTACCTCCCGCCTCCACCTCAGCCTTGAACATCTTCTCGCTTTCTGGAAAAATAACACAAAAACACTGGGTTCAACTTGGGGATTATTCCCGTGCTTACAAGATGTCTTCGACACCTCACCTTATAAGGGCCGAAGTTAGGGTGGTTCGTGAATATTGACAGGTGGATTCAGAAGCAAGTGAGAGTGTCTTAATCCGAAATAATGCCTCGGCACTTACCTGGAAGAACTGAGAACAACCATGAGAATTTTCAGGACAGCGGGCTCCCAGCTTGCGATTTTAATATGACAGTTCCTAATTCGAAAAGTTCCGTGAAATTATTTTTGAATTTTGAGGTTTTCTTTAACCGCGTCATTCCATGATGCTCTTATTTGCTGAGGTTATAATGCATCGGCGATGGTGAAATGAATATGAAGCACTGGGTGAGTTACATGGACACAGGAAGACCGAAGTCCTCGGAGAAAAATCTGTTCCATTGCCATTTAGTCCACCACAAATACCACAACCTCTGGCCTGGGAGCAAACACGGGCCCCATAGTGAGAGGTGTGCGACTATCCGCCTGAGCTATGATACGGCATCTTGTTTGGAAACTTCGGAATGCAATTCTTGATGAGAAGAGAGAACACTATCGTCTCAAGAACACTATGGCCTAAAGAACATTATCGCCTCAAGATGCACTCTGCTCCATAAATTAGATCCGCAGGACTGAAACAAAAGAACGTGGGGTGGAAGGGGGAGGCAGAAGAAAAACCACGTTTCGGTCCAACATATTTGTATCATATGTACATCAAAAGACATTGGTAACAATGAGCCAGATGTTAACGATATATATCTCGGTTAAAATGCGCAAATGAAGTATACATGAGTTTCTTACAATCCTACGTCAAACTCCGTAGGATTGTAACTCCAGGGGCTGGGATAGCTCAGTCAGTATAGCGACTCGCTGCGGGCTGGACGGTCCGGGGATCGAAGCCCAGTGAGGGCCAGATTTTCCGCAAATGTCCAGACCGGCCCAGGGGTCCATACAGCCTCCTATACAATGGGTACCTGGTCTTTCCCAGGGGTAAAGCGGCCAGGGCGTGGTGTTGACCACCCACCCCCTCTAGCGCCGAGGTTAATGAAAGGGTAGAGCTATACCTCTAGCCCCCCTCTGGGCCTTCGTGGCCTGTTCTAGGGTGAAATTTACATTTACCTTTAAGTCAAACTCCACCACTATGAGGCATGACGGCAGGTTGTATGATGCAACCTGCTTTAGATTATGTGAGACTGAAGGATGGAGAGGCATTGATTCTGGTGTGATTACGTGGCAGTGTGGTGGTATTACAACAGACATGATGATGGTATTTCTAAATTGGGTGTTTCATGATCTCACAACACGCATTTCCAAGGAAGGGCGAGTTTAGAGTATCAGCATGTAAGCTGCACGCAAGCCCACGTGTGCCTTCCGCTTGCTCATTTCTCTTCTATTGCATATGTATATACTTCCACGAATATTAAAATGAAAGAAACGAAGATTCTAGCTTAATTTTGGGATAAGGAATTTGGTATGTGGATGGATCGTAAATATGCTTACAAATTTCACATGAAAAACCCTTCCTATGTTTACAATGACACACATGCAAATTCCAAACTAGAGCTACGATCCACAGACAGCTCTTCCACTGTATCACTCCAATATATTACAGCCCTTGAAGTATAATATGAACTCACAGTTTCACTAAAATGAAGCGCCAGAATTTCCAAATTTCTTTACAGAAAGCTTTGCAGAACAAGCGATGCTACTACCGAGGGGTAAAATTTCATCGGCAAAGGTCGAGGCTGCAGTTCGGACTGAAACAGATGTCTGTCTTGACTGCTTCATAATGATGATAGAATCTTATCACTGCTACATAGCGTACGAGTCCGTGACTATAATGGTGACTTGCAACACGTGAACGAAATCAGATATAATACAGAATATATAAAGGTAAAGTGATCCCGTTACAGGCCCGGTGTGGCCCAGAGGGTGGGTAGAGGTATAGCTCTACTCTTCCATGCCCGCGGCACTAGAAGGGGTGAGTGGCCAGCAGCACGCCCCGGCCGCAGTTTACCCCCGGGAAAGACCCGGTATCCATTGTACAGGAGGCTGGGTGGGCCCCAGGGCCGGTCTGGACAAGTGCGGAAAATCTCGCCACCACTGGGATTCGATCCCCGGACCGTTCAACCCGTAGCCAGTCGCTATACCGACTGAGTTACCGGGCCCACAATATATAATATATATAGGGGATATAGACGTAGAGAGAGGGGTTGGTTGGTAGGTACGCAGGCAGGCAAGCAGACAGATAAGTGAAATTGATTACTGTTAACTTCTGTGTGCCGATGTAAACATTTACAGGAGAGTTGGCCCCACAAGTTCTCCACAAAGCGTCGCCTTTGAAGCTTTGACAGGCATCTGTACAAAGTTAAAACACAGAGCATTTCCTCTTGCCTCTAAGTGAGAATCAGATTGAGTCTTCCTCATGCGATTCCCTTCAGCTATATCTATCTAAGGGTCAATATACATACGGATCTTGGAAGGACTTTTATAGAATAAGGCCATGAAGCTTTCAACGGTGTGCCGAAATGCATTTCCCACACCTTTATTGCAAAATATTCATCGCCCGCAGGTACATAATAAAACTTCTTGTTTACAGGTAGCCTGTATCACGAAATAGGCCTATATTATAAGTATTATGTGGTTTTATTTGAAGGTTTGAAGACGTTTGTCTTCTGGAATTTTATATCGAATAGTCTTTTATAAATTTATTGACTTTCCTCCAAAATATCGGCGAATTTCTATCAGACTAAATGGCGTCAAATTCCAGAAGACGAAAATCTTCATAGTAACTGCTGTGAAGACGTCGGACGCGCAAAAGTTAAGATTAAATAGATTATTTACCTGAACAGACTTAAGCAGTTACAGAACACTAGCATCCTTAGGTACCAGAGTTCAGACTGCCAAACTGATTTCGACCGAAACCCTGCATGACAGAGCTATAGTAAAATTTGTTCAGTCACTTCAGTTTCAAATTACTCGTAGTTTTAATTCTTTAAGTGCCACTTTACTCTTCATTTCGAGTTTATTTTCATTGTTACACCGTGCATGTGGTGGGGTTACTCAATTATTATACCAACTACTATACATATATAAAATTTACACATTAAAACATCAAAAACGCTCCAACATATTTCGGTCCTAGGACCATCATCAGGGAGCCATATCGTCCTTGCTAAAGTCACTATAAAAAGTCACATTAATTTCGCTGTACCAGTTGGCATGCTGCCACAATACCCAACTGGTACAGCGAAATTAATGTGACTTTTTATAGTGTAACTTTGGCAAGGACGATATGGCTCTCTGATGATGGTCCTAGGACCGAAACATGTCGGAGCGTTTTTGATGTTTTAATGTGTAAATTTTATAAATTTTATATACGTGCAGTGGTTGGTATAATAATTGAGTAACTTCATTTCGATTTTATATCAACTTTTACGCGCATCTGGGTAATTTCCACTGTAAGACATAAACACATGAAATTAAAACTTTACATAATTATATATCAAGAAAGAGTAATTAAAAATAAATATAGGAATACACTGATCCTTATCATCAGAACTATCACTCCTTTGTTTCTACCCGACACATGACGTAACTTGTAATTTACAATATACACAATCTAATCCCATACTTTTTTTTTTTTTAAAGAGGTCCGCTCCAGCAAGAAGGCGCAGCGGTGAATCGTGGGCAGGTTGTTATCGGTGAGGTTCCTTACACTACGCAGGCCACGGCCGTCTATGTCCTAATCCTTGTAAACTCCCTGCTCGTGACTAGTTTTAATCGCATAACGCCACACACGAGAAACAGTATGGTCTTCGCTCTTCTCGGATATTGCGGAGCGGCAATTGGTAGTTAGTTACTGGCGTTTCTGGACAGGTTATCGGTCCCGTCTTCGCTGTCAAGCAGTCCAAGAAGAATGGACTGCTTGACTCTTGAAGATGGGAGCGATAGGCTGTCCCGAAACGTCGGCGACTAACTACCAATCAACGCTGCGCAACATCCCAGAAAAGCTAAGACACATTTGACACCGCGGCGGGAGCCTGCAATCACGTAAGACACAGTAAAATTAAAGTGATCCCGTTACAGGCCCGGTGTAGCCCAGAGGGTGGGTAGAGGTATAGCTCTACTCTTCCATGACCGCGGCTCTAGAAGGGGATGAGTGGTCAGCAGTACGCCTCGGCCTTACTTTACCCCCGGGAAAGACCCGGTACCCATTGTACAGGAGGCTGGGTGGGCCCCAGGGCCGGTATGGACGGGTGGAAAATCTCGTCCCCACCGGGATTCGATCCAGGACCGTCCAGCCCGTAGCTCAGTCGCCATACCGACTGAACTACCCGGCCCACAAGACACAGTAACATTACGTAACCCAATTCTTGGATTCGGCATGCTTTACTGAGACACATATTTATTAATATATTATTTGTACTTATATTTAACGATGCTTTCTCAACTACATACCTATTTTATACAGTGTCCAGTAGTGGGATGATTCTGAACGACGTAAAGGACGCGAAAGTCCATATTTACAGTACACTTCATTAAATTACACTGTTCAACACACAAAATATTATGGAAACGAGACTAGCTAAACTTTACTAATTTGAGGCCGCTGAATTCGAAAATGAAATAGAAATTTTCAGCTTCGAGTTACAGTTATGACCTGAAATTTTACTTTTTTCAACTAAATATTAGGTCTCCGTCTTCAAAAGTTGGCAACACTCTAAGCGGGCGCCGTAATTCTCAAACCACGATGAAATCACACGATCGGCTATCGTCGTTGCAGGTGTTCGTCACGTGATCAATAAAATAGTTGCCTGTCAACTCTCTTCAGTTCTGATTAAGTGCTGTACGAAAGCGGCCGTACTGCAGACGATGTCCACAAGTTCTTTCGTGAGAATTGTGTCGTGATAGCTTCAGCCGGCATTCTACTGTCATATATTGTGTAGTATATTTATCAAAGTGTCCCAGAAGTGCGTAAATAACCCGAACAACTTCTGCTATATTGGTGGAGAAGTGACATTTGTCTCAAGGAAGTGTTCGTTCGATTACTCCAACAATAAAAAAAGGCATATTTCTTGTGTTTCGGCTGTAATGTAGGGGACCAGGACAAAAAATGGGCAACACAAGTGTGATGCACTACGTGTTCATCCAAACTCAATGCGTGGGTAAATGGAATAGGACGTTGTACGCCGTTTGGAGTGCCCATGGTTTGGAGGGTGCCTAGCAACCACAGTACTGACTTATTTCTGTATGGTTTCCCCTATTCAAAATGGTATGTCAATGAAGAAAAAATCAACACTTGTGTATCCGAATACACCATCAGCAATTCTGCCTGTGCCTCATGGCGATGGACTTCCTGTTCCTGAACCTCCGGATAATTTTGCTATGTACTCTGACAACGAACACATCGTTTCTTCAAACAGCGAAGAACAGCAGCCATCAGCTTCAAGAGATGCACACTACTTGCCAAGCACACACTCCTCCAATTATAAGATCACAGAAGGCGAGCTCAAAGACCTCATCAGGGATCTCGAACGTCCAAAAAATAAGGCAGAACGTTTAGCATCAAGGTTACAACAGGAATTTACTACACCACAAAGGGAAATGGAGCGCTGCTATGTTAGGTGATTATTGCTGGATGATGAAAAGGGATGCTTCTAAGACAAAATACCGTCGACAGGCCAAAAGGACACGTCGTTAAGGTCAATAATTTTCTATTCATATTTATTGTACATATAACTATGATAGTGCTATTATCTCGAAAACAAGAGCTAACCAATGAATTTTAGAATTATTTTCGTATTCTGCGGCCCAAAAAACATAAAGATAGTACATTCAATTAGTATTACACAAACGTACGTCAACACATTCTATTTATTCTAGAGTAAGGCTACATGTTTCGACTAGATGTTAGTCATCTTCAGGCCCCTACAATTTCGTTACCAGATGCTTTGTCCACTTTGGGATCCCACAGTGTTTACATGTGGATTAC
>Ga0136643_10017626_pt1 | contig 10755 bp, 3 predicted proteins | sample TergutLab28metaG_FD_96883 | JGI IMG/M metagenome (GOLD analysis project Ga0136643, IMG submission 96883) | Labiotermes labralis P1 segment gut microbial communities from Petit-Saut dam, French Guiana - Lab288 P1 (version 3) (version 3) | ecosystem: Host-associated > Arthropoda: Insects >... | reverse complement strand
CCTGTAGTTTTTCCTATGCGTGTTGCTGACAGAAAAATTACTGGCATACCCAGTTGTATATTGAAATGATGGGGCCCTCTCTTTTCCAGAAATTCATATTCGGCTTCAGTTTCATAACTTTGCTCTTTGATATGCAGTAAATACAAAGAGACTGTTGAAAATAAACGGAATTTAATTTGTTTTCGGGAAAATTGATCTTTTGACTGTTGTAACGTCCTGTTACCTGGAATAAAATTCGTCGATTACAGTAATGTATGTAAAGAATTCCTACATTCTTTACTTAAATTTAGCTAAACAAATGCTGGATATAATTATAAACATTAACATATACAATTTCTTAAGAAGAACTAATTGTCCTGGGACATTATGCCGTGTAAAACGGTACATTTTACTAGCATTTCGAAAGTTTCCATTCCCTTCATCTTTGGAGTTAAGCATTTTATAAAACTCAGACGATTTGTCTGTTCAGCACAACCGCTAAGAAAATCAAATCTTGTACAAAGTTTAATAATTTTACCTTTTATCTTATTTTGGCCCAGAACGTGGCCTGAGAATACCTAATTTAATGCAGATAGAAATTAGAGGAAAACTAAGATGTTACAATACATATTTGTGTAATTAGCGTATTATTACGAGGGAGATAGCACGTGTGTCATGCGCACCACGTGGGAAATACACTCTTAAAAATTATAATTGGAAGTCCTAAAAGCAAAAGAAATATCGAAGATCGATGCGTAGTCGGATTAAAAATATGAGAGTAAGAAGTCGCACAGTAATAGGATCAAGACTGGCCAAACCTCATCGGTAAATAACACAGTAGAATGATTTGCTGTCCACACAGTTCTCCCTTACGCCAACATTCCCAGAGGATTTGGTGTCAACTGAACCATATCCCCACTCCTGGACCTAAAAATCAATCGCCCCACAGCACTGATAATGTAGCCGGGGTTGGGTTCATTCTCTTGACGGGAAAATCTGCCCCGACGGAGACTTAGGTTGCGTGTACCATATCGCTGGACGTAGGTACCTCCCGTGCAAATAAATTGCAGCACTCCGTCCCTGAGGGCTCCAATAAATACGACGTTTGAAGTTATAACTTCTATGTTGCTGAAGACTGAAGTCTGCTGTGATGATAGGCCGCGTTCTTGGTGCAAGCGCTGCCCACATAATGAAGGGTCATGATTCATTCATCTCAACCCGAAGACGCGATGTAACATTCCAGATTTCTTGAATCTACTACTCTAGTGAAATGCAGCTATGGACTTCTTACTCCATTTAGGTGCACAGGAATTTTAAGTTAATATTACATCAACGATATTTTGTATAGAAGTGTAATACGACATCTGCTAACTTAGAGGCAATGTTGTGACTCTTGTTTCGCGAGGTAACATATCTGTTACTCGAAATGTATTCTTTCCTCTTCACGCAATGGGTCGTAAATAAAATTTAGGACAGCGTGAAGAAAAAAGCTGACAGTTGCCTTGCTGTACTAATTACTTAATCTGCGCTGAGTTTGTGGTCTGGGGCGACCAATCAAGAAACGCAATTGAAATTTGATTTTGGAATCAAAAACATGCGAGGAATCGAGACGCTTTGCAGATGCAGCAAACCACCAGTTACTAAATGCATGTACGTTCAGGACCACATTCCTTATAAGCCAAAACAAAGGAGACAAGATTCATTCTCCCTGGACTGCCACGAAACTCGATATGGAAATAAGAAGCTTCTCCGAAATGTCGATAAATATTTACCAATAGACAGGTCGTCATATATCATAAGGCTTGAACCTTTAAATCATAACTTAACTAGCTTCACCTTCAGTATAGGTCCACCTCTCAAACCTGCCTCATGCAAAATCGATTTGCAATAGACCCAAGCAGGTAAACACTTGTTCAGGACTCGTGAGACTACTTCTAGTACAGGGATGCTCAGTTGCCAGTCTTCTGTGGTTCCTTTATACACTCATATGTCGGTAAAGCGAGAAGCAACAGATAAAACTACATAAATTGACTACATCATTAAGAGAAACTTTAGGCAACTTTTAATTACAAATAGAATCCCCTAGAATATTCACGGTTTTGAGGACTTTTTGCAACTTTAAAATGTCCGGTGGCACTTCAGACTGAATGACACGTAATTCGGTTGATATTGCACATTGAAATGCAAGCTACATATTTCGGCATGACCGTGCCATCTGCGGGCACTATGTCTACGAGCTACTGACAGCGCAATGCAATTAACTTATGATAAAACATAAACTTAATTTTATAAAACACGATAAGGTGTTTGTATTATTTAAATTTAATACATCAGTGAAATTATTTTTATGGCGTCGTTGCGCATTTATTAGGATTCACTTTGTAATAATAAAGACATTTTTCCGGCAGCAGTGTCTTATTTATGATGATTACGTCATACGATATACATCAATCTACTTCCATTATTCACTAATTTTATTATTTCATTTTGCCTTAATTACATTTCATTGCTAGTGTTCTGCAGATACAATATCTGAAGTAGACTTGATCAAGCTGAAACATGTAGCTTATATTTATCTTAGTAACTGACCAACTTGATGCACAAAATTTTGTTTTACAATAAGTTTATTTCATGCCTCTACATGTTTCGAGCACCATGTTCTCATCGTCAGGAGGTCAACATTGTATTATACAGCATCTGGTATCATCACACCTGTAGGTGACCGTCCGGTGCACAGGGAGTCCTCTCTCAACCTGTGCACCGGACGGTCACCTACAGGTGTGACGATACCAGATGGTGTATAATACAATTTTGACTTCCTGACGATGAGCACATGGTGCTCGAAACATGTAGAGGCATGAAATAAACCTATTGTAAAACAAAATTTTGTGCATCAAGTTGATTAATTACTAAGATAAATATACTGAAATGCACGGTCAGTAAAACATTAAAAAAATGTAGTTTATATTTTAGTGTAAATTTCCCACTAAATTATATTGTTTTTAAACTGAAAAATATATAATAATAACACAACATAATGCAAGAACGCTTGCTAAACCACAAAAGGTTATTTGTTCTATAACTTTTGCTTTTAGCCTTTCAACGTAATTCCACTCAGTATTTCATTTCCCACACACCCATGACTCTTGAGTACTCCAAATTAACCCCTTTTGTCCCATTATTTATCGCCGAACTTGATCCTAAACTTTCCAACAAAATCCATAACGTGGGTCCGACGTTTCTATGTAAGTAATTCAAATTAGAAAACCGATTATAATTTCGACCTACACAAATTCCTTCCCAGCGATGTCTAGTGTATCACACAACGTAAGTATTTTTATTCTAGTACCTATTTTAATTTCAGGTTTTAATATGAAATTATTTATAGCTAAAATGGTAATCCTAGGTTTGTTGTGTCAGAAATATTTTGTGGGTAAATAACATAATGTAACAACAAATCTGCGATATATTGGAAACCACAGTCCATGGTAACACGTGTCTGGCGTATAGCATAATCTTAATCCTATTACATCCATTCAGACAAAGGGAACGTGTATGACGTAGGCTTCAGACTGATGTTATGGTCAAGTTAAAATTGTGGTTATAAGTTCATTACAGAGTTACAGGTTTGCCGGATTATCCCTTATACATTAACATCACTGAAACAATGCACGATACATTTCATGAGCTATCACATATGAAACAAAATGAATCGACAACTCCATATGTGTTCTGTCGATTACACATGATCCCCACTTCAAAATAACTGAATTCCTAAACGAAAGCTAATGTGGATCGTATAACATTAATGGGTTTATCATGAAACATGCGAACTTAGGCATTATAGGTGGGAATTAAACACTTGTTCTTAAGTATTGCAGACTTTAATTTGTTTTAAAGTATATTAAAAAACGCTCCACACATTAAATATCTCTCAGAGTTGCTACGGGATCAAAGGAGATGGACACAGTTACTCCCGTATTTTTCAGACACGCAGAACGATTATGTCAACATTCCCTCATTTAATCATGATCTCTACATGTTTCGGCAAACCATTCAAATGCACTATTTTGTCATCATTATTAAAATTATCATAAAAATAAATTTAAGATAAGTATTAGGTACTTAAACCGTGCATAAATGTATTGCTTTTAAAAATTACTTTTTGAACAGATTCATCAAAAACATTTTCTCATTCGCCATCCCATAGTAACGCTAAGTTCGACCGCCATTACAGATGTTCTGTATAATGTAGGATGGCAGATAGATGTGCATGCACGTGGAGTAGGCAAGCAATTTGGCTGGAAGCACTCGCGGTGAATCTCAAGCTGCTACCCAAGAATTCTCCTGGACATTAATTGAAGAAAGACGTCAGACAGGATATCCATTAACCTGTCCTGCGCACATCCACAAAAAAAATTTTTAATAACACAGCCGACGAGACGTTCGACTCATGTATCGTTCTACACCGCTGCAGAGCAGGCTGAGATCTTCTTGTGTTTTAGCGATGTAATCCTTTCGGGCTACCAGACTTGTCAATTCGGAAAACGTATGACACTTTCTTTCGAAGCCTTTTGTCTAAGTCACCCGGGAAGATGACACAACAACGTTATCCCCTGATAACACATTTTCATCCAAAACGTATCCATTTTACAAATCTAGTAGACCGAAAAGTAATTAACAGGATTCAAACCCCCAAACTTCAACCCTTATATAATTTCCGTTTACATTGGCTTATTTGGCAAGAAGTACAGTTGCAGCTTGTAACGAAATAGACAATAAGTCCTAAGAAGAACTGTCGTCTGTGTTCTTCTCCAGAAAAAAGGATGGGGATAGCAAGGAAGTAAATGAGGATAGTAAGGACGTAAAATATGTATACCATTTAGTTATCCATTTCCATTCATGAGACCAGTGTCGATATATGCCGACATGCTGACTTTTATGACGTTGCACCGCCCAATTTGATGGTGTGTATCACTTGCTGTAATAATGAAATACATTCCATTTTGTCAGATAGGTTTATTATAGCGATCTGCTCAACAGAACTCTCATAAAAACAGCAGTCATTGCACTCTAAAGCACTCATTGTCTGGTCCATCTGATGGAGAGAAAGTGTGCGTTCTGTAATGTAAACAGATGTATATAGAGTTTACATGAATGAAGTCTTCATTGAACTAAATTTCCACGGCATTGCTCGAAGACTTTATCTACGTCACGTCTGCGAATAGATGAGAGTTAAAACATGCATAATACAGGAACTCAACGGTCCCAGCGTCCGCGCGGTCTAAGATGTAGGTCTGCAGCCGCTCGCCTGCTGGGATTGTGGGTTCGAATCCCACTGGGGGACGGATGTTTGTCTGTTGTGAGTGTTGTGTGATGTCAGGTAGAGGTCTGTGCGTCGGGCTGATCACTTATCCAGAGGATTCCTACCGAGTGTGATGCGTCGTTATGTGTGATCGTGAACGAGGAGGCCATGGCCCACTGGGGCTGTCGTGACAAAAAAACAAAAAAAAAGACATAATACACGAACTCATACCTGTGTCTGTGATATTTTCATATCAACTCATTTTGCCCATTTCCAATGTTGAATTAGATACTACAAATAAACTCAAAACTATAAAAGTATATTTTGTTCGAAACTTCGTGATACAGTTTCAGATTATACAAAAATAAGTCCTCAAAGTTCTCGACACTTTTAACGACCTGTTGCCACGCAACAATGCTGGGGCGTAGAATGTCATTATTGCTTCTTTAACTTCACCAAATTATGTGGCCGGCATGTCGGTTTAGTTGGTGCCCTGAAATGAGACTTATGGACAGGAGGCGGAATACGGAGATAATATTCTCATATCAAGGCTTCGTAATTTCGCCAGCCTCGTAAACAATACCAGAGGGAATAAAATTCTGCCTGAAATGTAAGGGTGAATTTGTGCCTGAGAGGTCCATGACGGAATATGTGGGAATGGAGGTACAGTTCCACTGATTCTTGAATTAGGCATCAAATATAGGCGAGGGAGTATTCAGAGTTACATTCCGGCCTCTTTAACCTCAGAGAAAGAGTACTAAATGGCCATTAAAATTTATTGGCCAATCGGTACTTCATATCCTGTTGTTACCCTCCCAGGTCCAGGGATGGGCAAATAAAAGTAATATTTTAAAGACAGAGCGTAATCTGCTTTATGTAAGGAATCAGTCTGTACCGCGCCTTACATTTCCCATCACGGTTATAAAAACCAATCAGTTAATGGTGCATACAGCAAAGGCCGCTGTCTATACTGAGATCCGTACTAAACACTTAAAGCAAAGCGAGCACAATGTAGAAATTTTTAATATTAAACCTGGTGGTACGTAGAGAAGCCGCTAGGCTTTAAAATGTTAAAATATCTCCGGACGTCAGCATCGACCTTGCGTTTAAAAGCCGGAAGATAATGGTTAAATACAACACTGGGTGGACACAAATCCGGTCCCGATATTTTGGAAAAAACTCTACCGGGAATCGAATCACGATTACCCGGTCAGGAGCCTAGTCACAATACCGACTGAGCTATTCCGGTTCGTCGTAAATCTGCATAACCTACGACTGCAGTGGAAAATAGTGAGATGTGAAAGTAGCATCAAAGGAGAAAACCCAGCGAACTGAGGGAAACACGGCAGACTTGTGAAAGGGTGACGAAACTGCAAATTCCATAAATGGATTGGAAAAGTTTTGAGTAGTTGGGCTGCTATAACATTTTGTAAGAAATGCTTCGCAAGTTGCATTTCTAAGACGGTCAGTTCATATCTTACCCGGACTAAGCGAACCTACACCGCAACTTAAGGTTCTTTTGTCCGACTTTGACAGGTCCGCCTCTGAACGAAAGTCTACAACCGAAGGCACCTCAACACTCTCTGTCTTTTTAACAGCTTTAAAACGGCTTAAAGTAATTTCAGTAATTTTGGTAGAGGACATCCCGTTGTGTTTTAAAATAAAATAATAATAAAGTTAATTAGGTACGTACAACATTCAAACACAAATTATAACTTTTGCCTTATTTGCTACTATATTTGACCCTTAAGGCCATCATCAGGCCAATATTTACAAAACGTTTCAAAAAATGTGGTTAGATATAGTGCGTAAAACAAAATTTCAAAAAGTGTGGTTACATATAGTGTGTAAAATAAAAATTCAAAAAGTGTGGTCACATATAGTGTGCAAAATAAAATTTCAAAAACGTTTGGTTACATATAGTGTGTAAAATAAAATTTCAAAAAGTGTGGTCACATATAGTGTGTAAAATAAAATTTAAAAAAAGTGTGTTTACATATAGTGTGTAAAATAAAATTTCAAAAAAGTGTGATTACATATAGCGCGTAAAATACAATTTCAAAAAGTGTGGTTACGTATAGTGTGTAAAATAAAATTTCAAAAAAAGTGTGGTTACATATAGTGCGTAAAATAAGATTTCAAAAAAAGTGTGGTTACATATAATGCGTAGATTAAAATTTCAAAAAGCTGTGGTTATATAAAGTGTGTAAAACAAAATTTCAAAAAGTGTGGTTTCATATAGTGTGTAAAATAAAATTTCAAAAAAGTGTGGTTACATATAGTGATTAAAATAAAATTTCAAAATAGTGTGCTTACGTATAGTGTTAAAAATAAGATTTCAAAAAAGTGTGGTTACATTCATTCATTCATTAGTATTCAGCCTTAGAGGCCGGTCCGGCAGGAACCAGAGCCCGGTTATGGAAACGATGTGGCTCTTGGCACGCTGCATTCTAGGCAAATTCTTGGGGATAGTTTGCCATTGTTTTTCCCCGCCTTTAGATGTTCCCACTTTCGCCACCACGTGCCTCTGAGTCCTCAGCGACGCGAGAGATCCTAGTAGCGAAAGGTGGAACTGCGGGCGAGAAAGATGTCCGGTAGTAATTTTGCCTAAATTCCGATTTCCACGTAAATTTAGGGATTATTTACATGCCGCAAATCTACGACATGGGACCGACAGCTTTACTTCCCCTTCGAAGGTAGGCGTGCTGAGGAATTTTTCGCCCTAAAAATCCGATGGCTTCGGCCGGGTTTGAACCCGCGAACTTGCGTACCAAAGGCCAGCACGCTACCTCTAGACCATCGAAGCCGATAGTGGTTACATATAATGTGTAAAATAAAATTTAAAAAAATGTGTAGTGGCATATAGTGTGTAAAATAAAATTTCAAAAAAGGTTTGTTACATATTGTGCGTAAAATACAATTTCAAAATATTTGGTTACATATAGTGTGTAAAATAAAATTTAAAAAATGTGTGTTTGCATATAGTGTGTAAAATAAAATTTCAAAAAAGTTGGTTACATATAGTGTGTAAAATAAAATTTCAAACAAAGTTTGTAACATATAGTGCGTAAAATACAATTTCAAAAATGTTTGGTTACATATAGTGCTTAAAATAAAATTTAAAAAATGTGTGGTTGCATATAGTGTGTAAAATAAAATTTCAAAAAAGTTGGTTACATATAGTGTGTAAAATAAAATTTAAAAATGTGTGATTACATTTAGTGCGTAAAATAAAATTTCAAAAATGTGTGGTTGAATATAGTGTGTAAAATAAAATTTCAAAAAAGTTGGTTACATATAGTGCGTAAAATAAAATTTCAAAAATGTGTGATTACATTTAGTGCGTAAAATAAAATTTAAAAAATGTGTGGTTGCATATAGTGTGTAAAATATAATTTCAAAAACGGTTTGTTACATATAGTGCGTAAAAAATACAATTTCAAAAATTTGGTTACATGTAGTGCTTAAAATAAAATTTCAAAAACGTACGTTTACTTATAGTGCTTAAAAAAAATTCAAAATTAGTAGACAACACCATGCAGGTTTTCAGGAGTAATGTAGTTTAAGTCGCTACAGTATCTACACATGAACAAAGCAAATTGATATTGATATATATATATATGTCTACTGGTGACAGCGGTACATTTTAATTTATGGGTGTCACTGGAATGATGGCGACGGCGCGCCACTGCTTAATATCTATTGTTTCTTTTGTGTTACATACAACCAATGCCGCTTTGTGCATATATACATATATATATATATATATATATATATATACGCATACTTATTATTAATTTAATATATAAAGCTCAAAATCTTGTGTTTTTGGAAACACAACTCATGTTATCATAAGTTTCCCTTTCTCTTCCTTACGCGTTTTCGAAATACGAACATTTTAATGTGTAAAATATATATATAAGTAAAATTCGCAACAAAACAAACAAGTCATGTGGAACAACTGCAAACGGTACCATAACACATGGATTAACATTTTTCCAGGAAAAAGAAACCTCGATCACCACCCGTCTGTGTGTCAGTTCCTTCCTATTACTGCAACTGTAAAATTTGGAATAACATTTGAAACAGGGCAAGAAAATAACGTGAAATATATCACCCAGCAAATTTACACACATTATATTTGGTTCTAGTTGAAGTTAATAACGCTTACCTTGCATTGTCAAAATCAACAACGGAGCCCACATCTCCTAGCCTTACAATTTTTCTCACTTCCTATTCATCTGCTTCCATCGGAGGTTCGGAAAGTGTAAATGATGTTCAACTGCTGCTTCCACAAACCCCACCCCCCCACCCCACACACACACACATTTTCATCATAAGTCAGCAATGACCTTTGTCACTCAACAACAGTTTTCTGCAGTTTCAGCTCTTTTGTTGTTGCCATGTGTAGGATAGGTGATCCATTCTTCCTCTTTGTCTAGCAGAAGACGTTACCTCAGCAGTTGGCCATGATCTATTGTGGGAAAGCATCCATGTAAGAACGAATTGATTCCCTCATACATCTACTACTGTCGGCATATGTAAATTAAAGTAAAAAATGAACAAAACAAAATAACATTTTTAAGGGGCACTACAATAATAAGAAAGTTAAATTTAACATTCATAGGTCCGAGCATCGCTAATATATTCTCAGAGTACATCCAACAAGTTGCAATATTTCTCAAATTTATTTATTTCTGTTGTTGCTACCTGCTGCTAGCAGCAGGTAGCAGTAACGGTCTGACCAATACCTGACGCTGTATGTGCAGTTTTGAGCTCCTGATGATGGACGGAAAAACCGTCTGAAACATGTAGAGCGCCTTACAGAAATAAATAAATTGTGAAACGTTGCATCTTGTTGGTTGTACTCCGAGAAGAATGTTAAAATTGCGTGAAAATTGATAGGTGTGAATATTGAATACAATCGACGTTAGATGTGTCTTAATGTGGCTGGCAGTAGGTGTTAATTGGCAGCTCTGTAGTTAAATGTCATTAAGCGTAGGTAAATGTCTTGTATGAAATGTGATGAGGGAAATGACATGGAAGTGTATTCGGCTGTACTCTATTAATAACTGAGTTTCATTTGTATGTAGTTACCTCTTTTCCTCCATCATTTCTTCCTTTAAGACATAAGGTTTAAGTGTGAAAGACGCAATTATTTTGTGTGTAATTAATTACCACTGGACAACAAATTTTTACTGACGTTATGCTTCTGAGGTAATAGTAGCCATTTATTGTTAATTTCGAGGCGATGAGCACGAATATGACAATGAAAACTCAAAATTGGCTACGGTTTCTAAGAAATCAACAAACATTTGTTATATATTTAAGAAATATGTACATCAGACATGTAACGATAAAAGTGCGCTTCTACTTGCGACTTCGCTTTGCCTGTCGCTTGTGTCCGTAGCGAAGTTTGCGTTAAGTAAATATATCTACTAAAAATGAAATACTTTGGATGATTTCAAAAT
>Ga0136643_10017621_pt1 | contig 10757 bp, 9 predicted proteins | sample TergutLab28metaG_FD_96883 | JGI IMG/M metagenome (GOLD analysis project Ga0136643, IMG submission 96883) | Labiotermes labralis P1 segment gut microbial communities from Petit-Saut dam, French Guiana - Lab288 P1 (version 3) (version 3) | ecosystem: Host-associated > Arthropoda: Insects >... | reverse complement strand
GATTAACGGCTGTGGGGACCCGCTGCGCTGACCACGTGACACCCCTCTATCCGCAAAAGTTGGCACTAACTTCGCCGACCGGCGGCGGCCGCTCTGTCGGTATAGTTCGCGTGCGGACTAAGGTCATAGAGTTATATATATATATATTAATGATCACAAGTGGCCTAATACTGTGTAACTCTTATGAAAAATATCATTGCCGGAACTCAGTTAATTTATATCTGCAAGTGAAACTGAATAATTCTAGAGGGAGAAGCCATAATTGCTAACATTTAAATTTAATCTCCCTTCTATGTTACATAACTTTTGGAGCAGAGTGTTCATAACTTGTGGCACTTGGCTTTGACATCAAAACGCTATGCAATCTGCCCGCACCGTGATTAATTTCTGCTGTATGATTCTCACATCAAACAGGCGTCATTTCCCTAAAGAGGATAAACAGATTTGTCCTTACAATGTAGCATGCCAGGGTTTACAATGAGGCAGAATATCATTTCTTAAATACTTGTTACTTGAACCTCGTGCTTCGGATGTGAAAATTATGGAGATATATTTTAAGTCACAATGTTCCATGGGCATCCCACGTCTGACCAGGAACTAACACGTTTTCTCAACTTTGAAGTGCTCCTGTTTGCAGCTCTTGCACTAATTACAATTCAAATAAATGTTATACATTCCTAACATGCCTAAATTTAGAATGTCATACTTATTCAAAGTAGAAACGGTAGACAAATCTAAATTAGCACATGAAAATATGACACATTGCAGTTAAGTGCACTACGATAGTATAGAATTTGTTTCAAAATGTTCTTACGTAAATAAATATGGAATTTTGTTACAGAATTTGTGAGAAACTCCATTAGCTAGACGTTTTGTACTGGCAATGATACCGTGGACCGTGTTACTGATGTGCCTGTGGTACTGTAGGGTACTCGGAATCAGTAACATTTATCTGTATATTCTATCATTCGGTGCAGAATCTTCCGTCTTCCAGTTTGCTACCCAGAAATATAAAGACGAAATTGTGCAGAATTACAAGTTTGCCTGTTGTTTTGTATGGGTGCGGAACTTGGTCGCTCACACGGAGGGAGGAACGTAGGCTGAGGGTGTGTGAGAATAGGGCGCTGTGGAGGATATTTGGGCCTAAGAGAGACGACAACAGGTGAGTGGAGAAGACTACACAACGAGGAACTTAATGATATATACTCCTCACCAAATATTATTCGTGTCATCAAATCGAGAAAAATGAGATGGGCGGGGCATATAACACGTATGAGGAGAGAAGAGGTACATATAGGGTTTTGGTGGTGAGATCTGAGGGAAAGAGACCACTTGGAAGACCATGGCGCAAATGGGAGGATAATACTAAAACGGATCTTCAAAACTGCGATGGGTCTGGGGACTGGATTGATCTGGCTCAAGATAGGGAGAGGTGACGGGCTGTTGTGAATGCGGTAATGAACTTTTGGGTTCCATAAAACGCGGAAAATTTCTTGACTAGCTGAGAATCGGGTAGCTCCTCAAGAAGGACTCTGCTCCACGGAGTTAGTTCGTTAGTTATATATTCTAATGGTGTCAAAATACTAAAACCAAACGTATTTGTTTTTTATTTATCTGACCATCGTTTCATCACATTTACCACTCCTAAACATTCATGTAGCGTTTCGATATTCCAAAGTAAAGAAAAAGGTAGACTGGGACCACATTTGTGGAAAAAGCAGTGGTAGCTATTCCGGATGAAGGCAAAGGAAAACTATTACTTAAAAAATGAATGTAACCACTTGATACGAAGAAGCCTTGGCGATTTAGACATTCGCATGAATTTGCTTGCGATTTCAAAATTCTTAATCAAGCACAGAACCAACAAACATGAAAGATAAAAATCTAAATTTCCCTAGTCCCCCAGAAGGAAGGGGTCCTTCATTTTAAGCGCGACTCTCATGAAACGCAAAATATTAACGAAAAACCAATGGGCAATTCAAATTAAACGTTTATCTGTCCCAGGTCTTGTTTTACTTCTCTGTAAAATCCTGACAAATTAAAATTATATTCATGCAAGATTTTATCTATTATAAAATATTACATTGTAATTCTTGAGGTACGGGTTGAATGGAATAACACTCACAGAGCTTGGAAACAAAAATAACAATTAATTGTTTACTAAATTAATATATCGCAGATTTTTTAGTCGCGCCCATAAAAGTTGCGGTACACACGTCCACACGTTACCTGTTAAGCAATGTACATTGCACAAACAAAGTCTGGAAGCACGAAATGAATCTAAATAACACTGAAGTATTAATTATCTCTTCCACAAAAATGCTCTGAGTATCCATTACGAATACCAACCGGTGAATACTGTGTATGGAAGTAACAGTTACTTACGTTTCTACGTGAAACACAAAAACATACATATTATTAGGGCACATTGCAGAGTTTCTTTATGTTACTGCAGGTGGCGCCACAGTGATTTAAAGGGCTGAATCTTCTTTCTTTCCAGGAAGGACTGTGCGATGGTACAAACGCTCCAAGTGTGTCGTCCATCAGCCGCCTTCTAAGGGGTGGAAGAAGGGATGAATCAGACCTTAAGAAGGATTATAGCATAGATGGAATTCTAGGAGGTAAGTGACACGTCAATTACGCTGGAGCAATTTAAATTACCAGATTAAACTGCAATTCATTTACAGTCTTCTGGGATGTAACACAGTGTATAGCAGGATTACGTTCACAAAGTCCCCGTCATTTTGCATGACAACTTTCAGCGTGAGTCTCATAAAACTTACTACCCTCCTACCTCAGTTACATGATCGCAGCTCACTGAATGAATGATCGAATGAATGAAGGACTTTTAACTTCACCGGCTAATGACGCTGACTATTAGACAAAGTAGTTAGCTGACAGAAAATTGACGGAAGAACCGGCCGGCTGACTGACTGACTGACTCACTGACTGACTGATTAGATGCTGTCTGCATGTCTCTCTAATACAACGGTCACAATTCGCATTTAATTATTACGCTCTTCGTTACAACGTACGGGACAGACCATATTCCTACCCAGTGGTCACCAGGAACTCTCTTCATTGGGATAAAACAGCCGGAGTGTTAAGTTTGGAGTACGTGGTAATTTGTTTACGTAAACATCAAAGCCAGCTTTTCAAAGTTCAAATCATAACATTTTAGTACGTTTCCTTAGTTACACGTCGTACGTATTAAAGGAGTAAGCTGAGAAGGAAAGCGGCATTTGAATTCAGACTTCAAAAGGTGTTCCGACAAGTGCGAAGAAAAATTAGCATCGTCGGAAGAAAAGAAATAAGAAAGGGAAATACGTACGCAGAGAAATGTATCCTGTGCCACAGTTGTTCGAACACTGGGTCCTATCAATCCCACAAGAGCCCACTGTGTCAGAGCGACTCATCCCCCACAAAAGCTTCCTTTATCTATTTCCCTCCTCTCAAAAGGCTTTCCTATTCAGTGCCCTGACATTTCAAACGTCGGCTTTACAGCGGGACCGTTTGAACGTCAGACAAGGTGATTTTACCTTTATTTCTTATTTTTCTATCCGTTCTTTATGTTTTCTTTCTCCATTTTTTATTCTTCTTCATGTTACACGCGGCCGGCAGTGACAAAGCTGGAAGTTCCTCGTACAGGCTTGTAGTAATATACTGCAGAAAAGAAACGGAAGTACATTTTAACACACAAGGCGGTAAAGGCTGGTGTGTCCCTGGCAGCTAGAAGCTGCACAGCACAATGAGGTTTCTTACTGGCAACATACTACTTTCATGAAATTTAACAAGTTGGGAAATTTATGCAGAGCTTAAAAGATTCTATCGCCTTCATTCGATTTCCTTCCATCACTTCAAAAGACCACCGAGTTTAAATTTGAGTAATATAGCAGCTGTAGCATAATTAATGGCATTTTATCAAATATATATTAGAACACACATATAACTAGGAAACGCGGTGACAAGAAGCTTCGTTTTATTTTATCTAGAATAAAAGACATCGGTAATCTTCGTGGATGTTCGTAAGATTACAGAATACACTCTTGCAAGTTCCGAAATGTGGAACGACACACAGCATATTACGTCGGAGGAATTCACTGCATTTTAATTACATCTAAAATCACTAAACTTGTGGGCATTTTGTATTTCGTTTTACTCAAGTTTTGTTCGGAATACTTCTTTTCACTGATAATTATTTACCAAGACATTTTCGAGAAGCGCGCGGAAACACACGCATGTTAGCGTAAAAATGCGTGCTCATGTAGTGTGATATGAACTGAAATTGGTATCTGTCACCATTTTTTTTAATTCTCTAGAATTACATTTCATGAAAATCAGTTCAACTGATCTCGAGATTTCACGCAGGCCTAGACAGACTGAGCCACGGAAAGAAACGAGTGTGGTGTGTACTGCAGTGCGGAGTGCAAACATTCTCATTTCGGCCTCTTGTTGCTACGAATTTTACGTACTATTTATCATAGAGTTAAATATGTAACACTGATGTAAGATGTTAAATTAATTTACGTCAATGACTTTGTAAGATTTGACTTGCTGACGGCGGTGACTGTGAAGATTACTGTCTTTTTTACGTGATCCCGTGCAGTTTGGTAGGCATGTTCTCTTTCGAAAGACCCTGCTGCATCCATCTCACGGAAGAAACAATGTAAAAAGCGACACGTCTCAGGAAACAGATTTTAAAGGAATTTTATTTTTGCTTGCTAAAAGTTAAATATTCTACAACCATTCGTGCCACGCGTTTGTAGTCAGAAATTTCAGCACCACTAACACCGCAGTCCACCACTGGACACGATTCAAAGACTTCCATATTCACTTCCCATTTTCAATTTCTACTTACGAGATCCTGTTTAATGTCATCCTCTCACAAAATTCCCAAAGTTGACCAGGTTCCCATATCATCTGCAGCACTTCCTCATCTTTACAAACACACATAAATATACGAGTATATGCATGCTTAACCTATCCTATAATCCTCGATTTGATATCCCTGACGACCTGGATTTAGTTTCAGGCATGTGCAAAGTCCTTCTCATCGCCTCTACGTCTAGACCGAATACAGAATCTGTCCAGCCACGTAACCAATCGGTGTAGCGTGAGGTTTACCTTGGGATAAAGCGGGAGGAACATTAGCGTCACTATTTTTCCCTCAGCACTGAGGCTAAGAATATAAGGGCCTTTACCTCCATTCCTCCAGACTTTTTTTTTGGCATGATGTCACACATGTACATTATGTTATTACCGGCTCTTGGAACTCAATTGGAAGCGTGAAGGAATTATAACAACATAGCAATCAGAGACACATAGAACTCCTTATCAGACTATCTTCTACTTCATCCCATTTCTGCAGTATAAAATATGAAACACCACCAATTGAAGCGGAGGTGTATCTCATGGGATTAGTGTCTGGCGAGAAACACATATCACTCAGTCAAGTTTTAATTCCGAGAGTGACTAACAACACAAATCTATACGGCACTGTAACAGATCTAAAAACTAATACCCCTGACAAAAAATCGCGGCCAGTCTGAGGTGTGATGATATTGTTCGACGTGCTTTCTTACCTAAGCTTCGGCGATCTACGTGTCATCGTAATCCCACTGAGGTTAGCCGGTCCTGTGTGATATATGGTGGTGCGGTCTGGGCTCTGAAGGTACCGAACACTGCACACAAGAGGGACATCGGCCAGGCTATCGGGTCCGTACTGTGGATGGTGGTGAATAAAACTGTCGCCATAGCGAGGTGCATCCTTACGACTGGGTGTGGTATAACTAACTATTGACTGACTACTAACCAGCCAGCCAACCAACCAAACAACCAACCAACCAACCAAACAAACAAACAAACAAATAAGCCATCAACCAACTCTGACTGACAAACAAACTGACTGACTGAATTACTGATAAACTAACCAAGCAACCAACCAACCAAAAACCAAATAAATAAATAAATAAATAACAAATAAATAAATCCATGGAACAGAGCCCTACTTGAAACGCTGCTGGTTCTTTAGCTAGTCGATAAATTTCTCGCATTCTATGGTAAGGTTCATTACCATGGTTACAACAGCCCATAACGTGTCCTAATCATGAGCTAGATGAAACCGGTGGACGTCCTAACATCATCTTTCTTTCAGATTAATAATAATAATAATGGCATGTGGCGCGTACGGGTGAGGACAGGGGGGCGTATAGGTACTTGGTGGGGAAACCGGAGGGAAAGAGCCACTAGGGAGACCTAGGCGTAGATGGGTGGATAATATTAGGATGGATCTCCAGAAGGTGGGATGTGGGTATATGGACTGGATTGGGCTGGCCCAGAATATGGACGGGTGGCGGAGGCTTGAGTGCGGTAATGAACCTTCGGGTTCCACAAAATGCGGGGAATTTCTTGACTAGCTGCAAACCAGTTAGCTTCTCAAGAAGGATTCTGCACCATGGAGTGAGTAAGTGAGTAAGTAAGTAAGTAAGTAATAATAATAATAATAATAATAATGGTAATGTTCATTACCATGGTTACAACAGCCCATAACGTTTCCCTATCATGAGCTAGATGACATCGGTCGATGTCCTAACATCATCTTTGTTTCAGATTATTATTATTAATTTCCTATAGTTACCCCAAGGTCTTCCAAGTGGTGTATCTTATCTGCTGTGCCATGGTTCTTATTCAAGAAATTTCCGACACATTTCCTGTAACACATTGGCCAATACTGTCCAATTTAAGCTCAACTATGACGATATCTATGTAGAATTACTAAAACTGACTGCTTAGCACACATACATCGTAGCTAATTTAGAATTCTGCACCAAGAAATCCGTGGCCTAGGTCACATAGAAAATTATAGTAGTCTATACAGTCTGTTGGCAGGGTCGAGAAATTTTCGTCACCACAACCGAAGAGTCAACAGGGCCCACATAACTTATTAATTAATACCAAGTAGGGGGCAATGCGGACGCAGAGTGAAACTAATAAATTCTTCCATATAATGCTAATTTATGAAGGCACAGAGCTTTGTTTCTGTGTCCCCTACATGTCTGCAAGAGACGGTGTTTTTGCACTGATACAGCATTACGCCGAACAGTGCACACAGCGCGAAGGTTGCGGAATATCTTCCTTGGGAATACTGTTTCGAAATTCGGGGTGGGTCATCGGTTAACTTTAAATAGCCTTTTCGTATATTGAATCTTTTTCTTCGTCTTTCTCAGTCCATCCAGGCAAATGTCGGGATAATGCCTTGATACCACCAGCAGAATTTTCTTTCAAATCCTCCCCAAGTCATCAATCAAAATTCATGCTGATGTCTGAGACTGACTTTTTGGCAAAGTTACAAAATAAACCACAAAACAAGAAGACAAAGTTTCAGCTTCCATTGTGCTGTCCTCTGGTGTTGAAAAGGTAAAATTAAGGACGTTTCGGAAGTATTTACTGCCTCATTCTCCAGTCTGTATAATGAATACGGATCGCCCTGGAAACCTAAGAGCTCATGTCGGTACAAAAGTGCAGTCACCTGGTACAAGGAACCTGCCTCCTTCTTCTCACTTGACCCCCTGTAGGGAAACAGTTGTCCCTGTCCGCCACATTTATCTTCTTTCCCCTCCCCCCAACATTTGTTCACAACAATCCTTACACCTAGCCCACTGGCCGGAAGAAGCTGGCTGTCGGTAACTTGAGGAGACCACCAATGCACATTTATTCTTTGCTTTCTTCATTTTAACTTTCCTCATAGAGGCTAAGTTCTTCTAAATAGGAGCGGCACCTTTTGAAGTAATGTTACCAATTTGTGTGTCCAGTGTGTTTGTAACGCGAATGTACAAAAGGCCATTTCTCTCGCGGGAGAGGGCGGTTATCGAAAAGGGGCAACTATGAAAATACCTCACCAAGAAAAACATTTGTAAACACGTATTGAAATTTAGTTTAGCGAAAATAAGTTTGGTAGGACGAAATACATTCTTTTTGTTTTACGGAAAATCCTTCACTTTCTGCATCGTCGTTAACATCATCACTGGGTTCTCATCATGTCAGTAGGCAGTAAAGCTGTGAAAATTGCTGAGACACATTGTTTCTACGTGGCAGTACAGCCCAGATTGGGCCCAGGCCTTCTCAGTGTTAAGGTTTCTAGATCACACACAGAAATACATCCGACAGAACTCCTCTGTTCGAGTGATCAGCCCGTCGCAGTGGCCGCTACCTACAAAACACACAACAGACAAAAGAGACGAACATCTTTGCCCTCATTGGGGTTCGAACCAGCAATCAAATGGCTGCATACCTACGCCTAAGACTGCATGGCCACCATCAGCGTTCCTGAAACCTATAACCTTATATAATTCACCTCAGTTAATCACGATAATACAAAACCTCAAATATGACAATAAGTCTTTCCTTCAAGTATTTCTTGAGAGATGTGAGGTTATCACTGCAGTCTGTTCGGGATTCATGTCTTGTGGGGTGTGACGTTGTGTTGAGTGAGATATTCCTGACATTTCGAAGGAACGCAGTGTGTTCATCTCCTTGCATCAATCAGTCCAAAATATTACTTACTGGACAGTTATTTTAATTAACTTAATAAGCGACTGAATGGAGTAACAGAAGACGAAACAGAACTGCCACGAGCTTAGTGATATGTACTTCTCAGCAAACATTGTTAGTGTGACAAAATCACCGGGGATAAGATGGGTCGGACTTGTGGCACGTATTGCGGAGAAGACAGGTGCGTGCGTGACGTTGGTGGGGACACCTGGCGAAACTAGGCCATCTGGAAGGTGGAGATGAGAAAATAAATTAAAATGGGTCTTAAAGAAATTGAATAGAAAGACGTGGACCAGATTAATTTATACAAGATCACGGACAGGTGGCGGGTCTTAGTAAACAGCACAATGAAATCTGGGGTTCCAAAAAATACGGAGCATTTATTGGCCAGTAGAAGAAATAATAGCTTCTCAAGAAAGACTCTCTATCAGGGAGTTAATAACGACTGAGCAATTACGTCCGTAGTCCAGAGCTCTTCATGAAATTCTGGTATTCGCTCAGCTATTCAAGAATTTCTTCACTTTCTATGACAGAAGAGAGTTATTACCCTGTTCAATAAACACCACCACTGAACAACAACCTGACAGACTTGAATCCACTCTACACCACTGCAGTCTAAGACCCATTTTAATATCATCTACCCATCTACGTCTACGTTTCCAATGTGGTCTCTTTCCTCAAGGCTTGCCGAATAATTTTTTGTTCGCTTTCAATTTCTGCCTTAGGCACAGGATCCAACATTGCCATTCGGTCTTCAGTTCCCTCTTATAACTTCGTGATTTACCCTGTCTCACTCGAACTTCATCTAACTACATTTTCTATTCGTATGATTATATGGCGCCCAATTACAATTTGGCTAAGTGAAATGGAAAGAATATGAAAAGAAGATGTCATGAGGTAATTTTCGGTAAGCCTATTACCCCTTATATTTGCTTGGAGGGACTCAGGCAAGTCACAAAAACCCTCATTCAGAACAGCAGGTGTCAGGGCGGAGATTTTAACCCGAATACCATCCGTGTCAATAGTCGATGTGGGCGCCATGAAGTAGAAACAAGGGATCAAGAACATTTTATTACTGCAAGTTAGTCAATCATCGTTTCCAGCTCGAGATATCGCTAGTGCATAAGGATACGCTCTTAATAACAAAGAGAGAATAAACTAATTACTATGAATGCATCCCAGCTCGTCAGTTTTATTATTTACAAGACATTCCATTCATATGTTCTCACTGCAGAAAACCTAAATTGCGGTTGGTGTTTAGCTATCTGAAGACATCTATACTTTTAGGGCTACTTTAACGGTGCTGTCACTAACTGCAAATGGGTAGCATTGAATAGTGGAATCACACGTGTAGAAAGGTTTGAAAAATACGTGGAAAGAAGACGTCGAGGCTTAGTTTGAGGTATTATCCCATAAATGCCCGCAGAAATGGAGGGAAACCCACAAAAATAATCACAGTGAGGTTAGTCGGTTTTCTGGTTTTGATCTTGAAAGCGGGACGTCACGCATACAGTGAGTATCCAATCTGTCGTGAAATCAGTTAATATTACGACTACCGTAAATCACACAAATGGCAATTATACTGTGAATAATAACTTCTCGCCTGTAGGTAAAAAAACGAAACCGAATTCATTAAGAGAGATATGACCAACAAGTGCAAATACAGATGTGTAAATTTATTGTATTATAAACAGCCTAGCCTCCATGACGGTGTCACCATATAGGCAGCACACAAACACGCAATTCAGTACAAATAATTTTATCAAGTTTTAAGTTTTATGTTTTAACATAGATTTTAAAACTTTCATTTTAAACCTAATATTTTATATCCTTATTGCTGCACCATGCATATCGTCGAGTTATTTAATTAATATACCAACCAATGCACATATATAAAAATTTCACATTAAAACACTAAAATTGCTCCGACATGTTTCGATCCAAAGATCCTAAGATCATTCTCAGGAAGTATCACGCAGCGAAGCACAGGACGCACACCCGCAGCAGGGCACTCTCAGCAACATACCCTCACATAATAAGACATGCTGCCACAACACCCTGTTAGTACAACGAAGTTAATCAGTGACTATTTTTAATTGTGACTTTAGCAAGGAAAGTATAGCTCTCTGAAGATGAACTTAGGATCGAAACATGTCGGAGCAATTTTAGTGTTTTAATGTGAAACTTTGATATATGTGCATCAGTTG
>Ga0136643_10017619_pt1 | contig 10757 bp, 8 predicted proteins | sample TergutLab28metaG_FD_96883 | JGI IMG/M metagenome (GOLD analysis project Ga0136643, IMG submission 96883) | Labiotermes labralis P1 segment gut microbial communities from Petit-Saut dam, French Guiana - Lab288 P1 (version 3) (version 3) | ecosystem: Host-associated > Arthropoda: Insects >... | reverse complement strand
GGGGGGGTCCGCTACTAAACACAAGCTAATGAATGTAGCCATCCACCATACATGTTGTGGCTAATTAAGTCTCATAAAGTCACACTGACGCAAGCAAACAGAGTCGCCGCAATATGGACGGCCGCAGTGACTAAAAACGTGCCTAACAAAATCGGTTACTCAGTGTGGCATGAGACGAACCTGTTCTGTACAGCCATGGTGCTGCTCTTTTATGAAAATGCATTTAATACCTTCATCGGGTCCACTGAGATGGGTGAACTGCTTTCCTAATTTAGGGAACATAACTTATACCCAAAAAGTAAAAACAGTAGATCCTTATTTGTTGGCCTTGGCGTGTATTTCCCTAGTTTAAAACCACCAGACGATAAAGGCAATATTTCAAACTATGAGTAGGACAAGCAGCTGACACTGCTTAGCAAGTACAATTACACTACGTGCAATGAGGCTACCAATTAGCGATATATAAAAACATTTTTCTTGTTGCAAGGGATCATTCACTGACACAAAACTGATATAATCTCAACTGCTAGACGCAACCACTGCGGCGAGGCCATGTAACCGGCTAGGTTAGTCGAACTGTACCTGCGTTAACAGCAATCGTGATGAAACTTTCACATAAACAGGAAGGAAAATGAGAAAACAAGACAAAAGACGGAGACTCAAGAAAGAGAACAAAAATAAAGGGAAGAAAATAAAGGGTTGGGATGAAGGGTGGCAGAAGGAGAGATGGTATTTGATTCGTCACTGCCTCATCTGGCATCTTTGTTTTAAGTGACAGATTGAGTGACACCATTGTTCGCGCCTGGCAGTTACGCAGCCCGCCTGACGTGCGGCGCAGGTCGAGAGAGCGCTGCAGCAGAATTTTAATTCGGCCCCAACATCTAGTGAACAAGAAATGCTTAATAAGAGACAATTCAACTCAAATGATTAGGTCTGTTCCTCGGCGCTGTCCTACTTAATGCCTATTCTGAAAGTAAAACAAAATAGCTTAATAACAGCGCATCCTATTCAAAAACTAACGCACAGGCTAGAAATGTGTGTGTGTGAACTTTATGCAGACGCCTTCCCTCTATATTTATCGTACCAATCTACTTTATTTTGGATACATATATGCACTTGCAAGCCAATTACAGCGCGCAGTACGCAGTTATTTCCTCTCCTATGTGTCTAAATAATCACCGTAGGCTATCCGGACGGCAAGTTTTATTTGAAACTTGTTTTCGCACCCAAACAGATGTCAAAAGAGACAGTATATTAGACATTTCGTATCATATCAGATTAACGAGACGAAGTATAATATAATATAATATATTATAATATAATATAATACAATATAATATAATATAATGAATCCATATTCAAGGCATTTGGAGACGCAGGTAACAGCAGAGTCACATCAGAAGAATTTTTCATTCTACAGCAATAGTATCATTTTGTACAAGTCACTATTGAATACATTTTTTTAAATACGATAGCAACAGAACTGTGATTAGTGCAGTCAACAGTAATGAATATTTTGCTCTGGGATACCCTGGATACTGATCCTAATAAGGATCGAAACATTTCGAGTACTCCTGCATAAATCAGTGCGAATAACCTGGACAAATGAACGTTCTAGTTGCATTCTACAGACCCAAGAATAATTCGTTTCCATGGAATTAGTTACTCAAAGTTTATATTACTAAACTCGTAAATTAGATCCTCAAACAAAAAATCAATTGCACTTTCCAATAGAATTATATCATACAAAAGGGGAGAGGGAGAAAAGTTTTTGACTCTGAAACCTTTCCCTCCGCGATAGAGTGTAATAAAACCAAAAAGCACGAGTGTTGGCCCAGCTGTTGAATCATCAGCTACTGTACTGTAACATACCGCATTTAATGCTCCATGTATCTCCATAATTTTCACCATTACCGATTCAAATTACATCACATTTGCAGATTCAACCTCATGATTTCCCCATCGTAACCATGTTTGCAACTATTAATACCTATGAGAGAACTGAAGTTACGTTTATCATTCACCTCCATACAAATTTTCTTGCACACAGATTCAGGTAGCCATAAAATTGAAAGATAATTACAGGTTATTGGGTTTCACGCGGCGGCCATATTCCTTTCACATTATTCAAAACAGTAGCCTCAAAAACAGTTGCAGATTTTTGGAAAATGTTATTGCTCATTTAGAATGTAAATGCGGAATTCTTTAAGTGAAGGCCGTGTCGATTTGTCTGCGGCCTTGTGCGAGCGCGTTACACTTAACGACGCACTTTGTAAGGTTCGATACCGAATAAACACATGATCTTTCGGTAAATTCCGATTTTCGTTCATGCTGATCCACAACAGAGTCTAGCTTCCATACGATCATAAATAAATTTTTTCATGCATGCTGTAAACTGTCTCACAGTCACTGTTGAAATTACATATGGATTTTAAAACACACTGATCCATAACAAACTCCAGTCCACATTATAAATGGATTTTAAAACATAAAGATCCATAATAAAACCCAATCTACACAATAAATGGATTTTAAAACACGAAGATCCATAATAAAACCCAATCTACATAATAAATGGATTTTAGAACACAATGATCCATAATAAACCCCAGTCCACATTATATGTGGATTTCAAAACACAATGATCCATAATAAACCTCAGTCTATGTAATGAATGGATTTTAAAACACAATGATCCGTAATAAACCCCAGTCCACATTACAAATGGATTTCAAAACACAATGATTCATAATAAACCCCAATCTACATAATGAATGGATTTTAGAACACACTGATCCATAATAAACCGCAGTCCACATTATAAATGAATTTCAAAACAAAATGATCCATAATAAACCCCAGTCTACATTATAAGTGGATTTTAAAACACAATGATCCATATATAAACACCTGTCTACACACAGCCGCGTATTTACTTTTCAAAATAAACCCAAAAAAACCATTCACAAGTTTTGTTAAAATCCAATAGGTGAAACGTCCACTAATTTGCACTTCATTACTACCGCCCTTATGTACGGTAATATACCATACAGGTATTCTTTCTAGTCTTGTTTTCTGCATCAAACATCGACATCCTACTATACGTGGCACCATTGCCCCTTTGAGGGCCCACAGTTGCTGTGCTGATGGTAGGAAATTAAGAAGCACGCGGTTCTCTTGTGTCTCGCGCCATGATGCTCTAAACGCTTTCAAGATACTTCGTGTATCATTTCGCAGTTCACCAGAACGGTCATAACAACACCAAAAAACAATAAGAATTTTTTAAAACGTACGGAATGTCCGGGAAGCCTAACACTGCTGGCGCGTTCCATTTGTTATTGTCCCTAGACTTTAAAAATCGATCACCGTAAGATATTAACATAACATGTCAAGTGGCCATTATTCTTTTCCGATTTTAACCGATGCTAGAATGCATCAAAAAAATTTTAGTAAAAATCCCAAATTCGAAATTCCAAAAAAACCGTCCCGTGGGAGTGGCGCTTGTCCGTGTCGATATACGGGCATTAGCAAGCTATGATCGCTTTTAGAAACTGTTTTGAGAACACACTTAAAAATCGCCGCATTTCGTTATTCTTCACTGTAAACGCCTGTCCATTTATCGCCAAGTATAAGATACCTCACAAATCTGTTCCGTGTCATCGACGAACGATCGGAGTGCTATCGGCCACCGGTGGGGAAGCGATACTCTCCGAGGCACGGCCATATTTGCAATTCATATAAGGTGTAGTCTGTATTAAATTAAACATATCAGGGAACAAGATCTTGCACTCACAACTGAGAATCTTGGGCTATTCTCCGGCTAAGACGACCTGTAAGCAGTTTTGGCATAATGGCAAACTAAACATTAACCAGTCCTTCAAGCAGAGTCTCTGATACTAAGACATCACACCAGTCTGTCAGCATGGAACAAGTGCTGGTCTGTGTTGATGGAAATTCACAGACAGTAGATACTGCTAGATATAGTGCAGCACTGCGCTGTGTTACCGGCGAATAATAATGTGTTTGTGTCTCACACCGGCCACTTACTACACATTCCTCAATTAAAACAAACTCCACTGAGGAGGGTTCTCCCTGAGAACCCAACAGATCCACAACTAGTCAAGAAATTCTCCGCATTTTATGTAATCCAAAGGTTCATTACCGAATGCAAGAGCTCCCGCCACCTGTCCCTATCCTGAGCAACCCGCAACCTTGTCTATCCTGAGCCACATCAATCTAGTCCATGCCTCCCCACTTCACTTCTTTAAGACCCATTTTAATATTATACCCCCCATCCACGCCTAGGTCTTCCATAATCTCCAATACACAATACATAATATTATGAACTAAAACGTTATTAAATACTATAACATTACCACAGCGATAGTGCCATGGTCGAGGCAAGTCCGTCGCCGGGCTCTCGCCGCGGAGGCCAGGGTTCGATCATCCCAGATCAGTCCACAAGGGTTTGTGGTCGACAAAGCGGCAATGGGACAGGGTTTCGCTGCAAGTACAACTTAATTTTTCCCCTGTTAGTATCATTCCACCAACGCTCCAATCCCATTCATCTACCACCGACGTCATATTATCTCACTAATTGAAAACGTTGTAAAATAAGTACTTAAAACGCGAACACAGCCTATGTTTACACAGACACACATATATTTGATTTTAACCTCGTCTCACTTTTGTCGAAACACAAAGTTTCCGAAGGTATTCGTGCTTCCGTCATCATACAAAAAAAGAATGCCACATGGTAACTACTCTGCGTGAATCGATTGGGGATCAGCGGCCCACAGTTTAAAAAACATGTGTCTATTCTTTTACTCAGACTGGCTACTGACACAACAGCTTATACTAATTCTGTCTCTCTTTTCGTGTTGTCAATTAATGTTCTAGAACAGCCTTCGAATGTTTTCAAAATGCAGGCATAGTGTAGCTGCCAAACCAGCGGTGTGCCAATTGCAATACACATCCGTTGCTCTCATACAGTCGCGCACATAATGCACCACAAATCATTCTTTAATCACGACTTGTCAAAGTAATAAGCGTGCTGTGAAGGTGTAAATCGATAGTTGTGTGCTAATATCATGCCCAAAGGCTTGCGGTGAAAATCTTTCTACTGAAAACTCGAAACCTGTGCAAGGAACAGAACAGAAGAGGCTCTGAAGTAAGACACCGTAGCCTACAGATCTTTGTGTGAGCATTCCAAACGTGTTCCACGTGTTCGCAGCTACCTTCCATGTCTGGCAGTGTCGTCTTCTGCACTGCACGACAAAGAAAACGTCACAAATTATTGTTACACTTTCATTTTTTTTTTTGTCTGGCTTTTAATCACATGAAATTTTTGTAACCGCCGGGTCGCGGGCCATTGGCTGCGATGATCGTTTGCTGTTCCAAAGACTGTAAAAAACAAAAGCGACAGGAGGACATTTGTAGAGATAGCAAGCAGAGGGTAAGGGGTGGGGATGAGATGGAGGCACGTGGGGGGAGCGGTTCAGCACAGCATCACTGTCCATCTCCCTCCTTCTTCGCAAGCCAGCATCCCGCACCGCGGTAACGGACAAGATAAACCATACTTTACGAGCTTTCCGGAACAGCCATGAACAACGCTAAGGTACGCTGCTTTGCAGGCTACCAGCCGACTCCTTACAGATCCCGGCTCTGTGAAGTTCGGTAATCACAGGGCTGCCAAAAGAACACCAGCAACCCCAAAATATACCGCACGGTTAAGTTTCGATTTCCGCTTCTCCTGTTTGCACCGAGTTGTGCGAATTATAGGAGATTTTTAAATTCCAAGGAGCATCCTCTACTTACACGTTGCGTTCCTTGTCATGCCTTACACACACAATTCATTTGGGGAAGATATCCACGCGCAAAAGCATGGAAGTAATTTAACTTATGGCACTATTAAAGGTAAAGAAATATCATTACAGGCCTGGACAGGCCCTGAGGTTTCCAGACAATCGGCACAAGAAGGTGGTATGGCTGTCAGCCCTCTGCACCGGCCGTCTCCCCACTCCCCCCCCCCCAAAGAAATATTCCCGGGGCCAATTTCTTTTAGAGGCTAAGTCAAACCCAGGGCCATATTGCGTCCGGAAGGTCTGTGTTAATGAAAAATTCCAGGACACCAGAGGGAATCGAACCCGCGACCTTCCGATTTGTAGCGCAGTGCCTCAACCAACTTGCGCCACCGAGTATGGCACTATTAAGTAACCTAAAACAATACCACAGTGTTCAGCTTTACCATTGAAATATGTCCATTCGAGAATACAATTCCTAACTAACATTCAGTCTATGGGAACCAGGGTAGTAGGGGTGAGGTAATATCTGCGATTTCGTAACACGCCCCCCCTTCGAGGCAAATACTGCCTAAAAGCGGTATGCTACACAGTACCTGACAGCGAACTGCTGAAACTCACTGTTTGGTACTGAAAGTTACGGAGTTCGGGCACGCTGAGAAACTGCTTCTGCAGCCAGGATCGCGCATTGTTGGGCTGCAAAGAACTGTGGTTAAGTGGAAGTATATGGCGGGATTATGATGACCTCGTTCCGAAAACTCTGGGCACAGTAACGTCATTCCAACTGTGCCAATACACCATGGTGAACGACGCCGTATGCAGGAAACAGTGGCCTAAGTCAGTCACTCAATTCTTGTGTTCGTAGAGCGGGAAGTTTCAACACTATCGCTCACTCCGCCAGCTGCTTCAAGACTCATTTCCTCCAGAACCATACTAATATCATCGTCCCGCACCGGAATTATACACCAATTTTTTTCCTCTGTGTCGTCCTAACCACTCATTAGATTAACTGCCTTTCTGACTGTAGAAACCGAAAGTTCCTTACGCAGTCCTAAGCCACTTCGATCTATTTCGCAATCTGTTTTCTTCAGAAACGTGTTCTTGTTTTCCTCCAATCTGCACGGTCTTTCAAGAGACGACCAAAATCTGCGTGAATTCCTTCTCTGTCTTGATTTAATTACACGTGCAATCCCACGTACATAGCTAAGGGCAAAAATTAAGATAATGCATTACCATTTACAATACGAGACAGCTAAAGACCATACGGTGAGATTTTATTTCCCGGTAACAGGAGACAGACTTTTCCCTTCAACGCGATCAGAATAGCCGTTACCCAGCTAGACTCATGCATTATCGTCATTTTGATCTGCTTTCTGTGGAATAACTACAGGCCTGACGGTCCGGGGATCGAATCCCGGTGGAGGCGAGATTTTCCGCATCCGTCCAGGCTGGCCCTGGGGTCCACCCAGCCTCCTATACAATGGGTACCGGGTCTTTCCCGGGGTAAAGCGGCCGGGGCGCGACGTTGACCACCCACCCCCATCTAGTGCCGAGGTTAAGGAAAGAGTAGAGCTATACCTCTACTCCCCCTCTGGGCCTTCGTGGGCTGTTCTAGGGTGAACTTTACCTTTACCTTACCTTCTGTGGAATAAATCCGGCCGAATTCAAAGCTCATTACTTTACGTAAAGACACTCGGAACTTCATCCGCTTACACCCTCTATGGCGTAATGTTTAATTGTGTGTATGTACACAGATAAAGAAGACGTTTATGAACTAGTGTGTATGTCATTCGCGTCCATCGTCTGAGAGATGACTTTAATCGTCAGACAGTGTCTACACGTACACACTTTCTCCAATATAAAACTTTCAGTGTCTGCTATACGGTGCTGTCAGTCGCTAGATGTACATACTTTCACCAATAAGAAATTCACACCGTCCCATACTTGGCCGTTAATCGTAATATGGAAGGTTGATGCGTGTAAATAGCAGAGTAGACAGTACAGAGATCGAATGGTAGTGGCTTATTTGAAGGTAAAATTTAAAGTGATCTCGTTAGAGGCCCGGTGTAGCCCAGAGGGTGGGTAGAGGTATAGCTCTACTCTTCCATGACCGCGGCATTAGAAGGGGGTGAGTGGTCAGCAGCACGCCCCGGCCCCACTTTACCCCCAGGAAAGACCCGGTACCCATTTTACAGGAGGCTGGGTGGGCCCCAGGGCCGGTCTGGAAGGGCGGAAAATCTCGTCCCCACCGGGATTCGATCCCAAACCTTCCAGCTCGTAGTCAGTCACTATACTGCCTGAGTTACCCTGCCCACTTATTTGGAGGTACTGTACAATATTTGCAAGAAATCACTAAGTACAGGGACTCCAGTAGGGGGCCGAGAACCGAACCCGGCTTGATGCGAAGAAGCAAGAAACGCGACATTGAAGTCTGGAAGTAAGTGTGAATGGTGTGACACTGCAGGAATTTGATCCAATCGAAGGATCGTTTACAGACCGTGTACAGTTCATATGCCACTCATCTTTTCAGAGCTGGGTTCAGTCCCAAGAATGCGCATGCCTAAAGAAGATGACATTCTGAAGAGAATGTCTGGGAGGAAGTAGCCGGAGTATTTATTGTTATGGTCAATGCTTTCTGGATGTGATTCGCTTTGCTTATCCTTAGACGCCTCTCGTCTACAACTGAGAGAAAAAAAAAGACAGGTAAGATGCAAAGATGGCGGTGAAGTTATCTGCTAAATACCATACTCAGGAACATAATGTCTATCATGATGCACACTGTGTATTCGCAAAGTGCTAAGAAATAAGTATCTTTAGATGTAAGACAGTCGAAGAACGAATGTAAAAAAGTAACATACCAATAAAATTCATTGTATTGACGTAATGTTGTGTAAGATGATTAAAAAACCTGAAGCAAAAGGACGGAACATGCAGCACGCATGGGCCAATAAATTATTTTCTACAATATCTTGTGTGAAAACCTGGGGCGGGGGGGGGGACCCACGGATGTATGAAACAGTATTAAAATGACTATTCCAAAAATAGGGCGCGACGGAGTAAATTGGAATCAAATGTATTATGTTCTACTGATTTTTGTGAACGCGTTAAATGTAATTCTTATTTTCATAGAAACAAATCCTCTCCATAAAATGCCAATGAAAAGAGTGCGTATAAATAAAAAATCTCCTTTTTAATTATATCTAATTCGATTAATAAACGACAGTTCATTACGAACGTCTATACTTCGATTTAAATTAGATGTTTCAGAGTTCAGGACATACAGTTCGTAATAACCTAACACGAAATTAAATCTTTAAAATCACAGACATGTTTTTGAAATTAAAACGCAGAATTCTCTTCTTTTGTATCAGTATACGGAATTTGTTATTTCAAATTAAAAATTTAAATTCCACTTCCTGCTGCTTTTCATCACCGAAGTTAGAACAGTGCAATTTTTTTTTCGTTACAAATTTTAAATTTCACAACGAAGCTTCAGCAGAAATGTCGGAATTCCGCCCCCGCCCTCGCCCCCTCCACCCAGTTTTAAAATTGATACATGGCACCAAACCAATAGCCATTCGTTCAAATCAGTCATAGCAACAATTCTTCCACAAACATTTTTTCACTTAGCACAGAGCAGTGCATTTAACGGGCTCTCTATTCTCTGAGAACAATATTTACCGCCCATCATAATTCGTTTTGTGGTGATATAAATGTTACCCCGGGGATGCCAAGAAATTGATATTAATACGTCAACAAAACGATAGAAATGTTATTACCATATTTTATGTCACTCATAATAGTTTTTCTGCTCTTTTTGCTCGTTTCTCTTCACGCCTGTGTCGCCCTATATACGAGTATATACACATGAACACTAAAACGGCCATAAAACGAACAGTGCTACAGAGTAAGAACTGTCACACGTATTAGGGTGGCACAGTCAGGTACGTCTATGCTGATTACATGGAACGTGTTCTGTTAGCACAGTACTAACGTTGTAGGCCTGAACGCCAACTAGGAAGGTGACCACTACTTACTGTCAGTCATGATCAAGGTTCGTTGTTTCTTTCAGGCTTTCCAAGCAAATTCCGCGACAGTGTCTCAATATGTCAGGACAGCCTTCTTACAAATCCTTACTTGTTTACCATCCACGGTCATCATCCGCTTCCAGTCGCGATAATAAAACTTCTGCTGTCGACAGAGCACAGTTACATATCAATGGACGCTGTAAAACCTCTGCTGTCGACATAGCATAGTTACATTTCAATGGACGTTGTAAAACTTCTGCTGTCTACAGAGCATAGTTACATTTCAATGGAAGTTGTAAAACTTCTGCTGTCGACAGAGCATAGTTACATTTCAATGGAAGTTGTAAAACTTCTGCTGTCGACAGAGCATAGTTACATTTCAACTGATGCTGTAAAACTTCTGCTGTCGACATAGCATAGTTACATTTCGATGCACGTTGTAAAACTTCTGCTGTCGACATGGCATAGTTACATTTCAGTGGACGCTGTAAAACCTCTGCTGTCGACATAGCATAGTTACATTTCAATGGACGTTGTAAAACTTCTGCTGTCGACAGAGCATAGTTACATTTCAATGGACGTTGTAAAACTTCTGCTGTCGACATAGCATATTTACATTTCAATGGACGTTGTAAAACTTCTGCTGTCGACAGAGCATAGTTACATTTCAATGGACGTTGTAAAACTTCTGCTGTCGACATGGCATAGTTACATTTCAATGGACGTTGTAAAACTTCTGCTGTCGACAGAGCATAGTTACATTTCAATGGAAGTTGTAAAAATTCTGCTGTCAACGGAGCATAGTTACATTTCCATGGAAGTTGTAAAACTTCTGCTGTCGACAGAGCAGAGTTACATTTCAATGGACACTGTAAAACTTCTGCTGTCGACATGGCATAGTTACATTTCTATGGACGTTGTAAACCTT
>Ga0136643_10017614_pt1 | contig 10759 bp, 8 predicted proteins | sample TergutLab28metaG_FD_96883 | JGI IMG/M metagenome (GOLD analysis project Ga0136643, IMG submission 96883) | Labiotermes labralis P1 segment gut microbial communities from Petit-Saut dam, French Guiana - Lab288 P1 (version 3) (version 3) | ecosystem: Host-associated > Arthropoda: Insects >... | reverse complement strand
GTAGCTACATGTTTCGGCCTGTACGTTCATCATCACCTAATGGTAAGATATTTAAAGGGACAATAAAATGTGCAAGAGCCAGGAACGAGTTCTCATTTTTACAGCTTGCTTACTTACTTACTTAATCCATAGAGGATGGTCTTTCTTGACAACCCTCAGGCTTTCAGCTAGTCAAGATTTTCCACTCATTTTATGGAACGCGAAGAATTATTACCGAGGTCAAAAGTGCTCGTCACCTGTCCCTATCCTGAGCTATTTCGATCGAGTTCACACACCCACATCCCACTTCATAAGGATCCATTTTATTATTATCCTCCCAAGTATGCCTGGTCTCGCACGATTTTTCTTTCTTTAGATTTCCCCAACAAAACCTTATGTACGCCTCTCCTCTCCTCTCCCACATACACCCCACATGCCCCGCCTATCTCAGTCTTCCCGATTTATCACGTGAACAATATTGGGTGAGGGTTACACATCATTGACCTCCTTATTATATAGTTTTCTCCACTCACCTCTAAACTCGTCCCTCTCAGGCCTAAATATTCATTTTCACAATTTATGTCTCGTGGATATTTTTACAAATTATATCTCATAAACATGGGAAAAATGAGATATAATTTGTGAAAAAGAGATCTTATTCCTAGTATTTGAAATGTTTATAGTTCTTTAAAATATTATAATGTTAGCCTAATTATGACATTACAAGGTCAATACATGTAGCTATGCAAATGATATTGATATTTTATTTGTGTCAACGTAGTTATTTGCTTGTATTCTTCTGCTCATATACAGTTTGAACACCCCAGGCCCTGTGCGGTCTAAGACGCGCCCCTGTCGACGCTCGTTTCCTGGAATGTGGTTTCGAATCGCCCCGGGACACGAATGTTTGTCTCTTATGAGAGTTGTTTGTTGTCATGTAGAGGTGTCTGCTTTGGGCTGATAAATCGTCCACAGGAGTGCTACTGAGTGTTGTGTTTCCAATGAGTGTGATAGCGAAGCCCCGAAAGGGGAGGCCATACACTTGGATTATATTGTTTTGAATTTTGATCAGTTTCAGATCAGAAAAATATTTTTGTAAGTGAGAGTAATATTTTGAAATTTGACAGAGAATATTTCTTCTTAAATTATATTTTAGAAGAAAAGGAATTTTTTAATTGAATTACGATTAGATTATGGGACATTTACTGGGAAGTTTATTTTTGTTGGCTGTGATTGCTTACATAAGGTTTTAAGATATTCTTAGGTTTCGAGAAATAACCTTGAAAATGAAACGCCGTTTATCGCAATTAAATGAATTCTCCATTAAAGTCGTAGGAGGAGCGCCAGTTAAACCTCTGAACTACTGAATATCTTGCACTGGAAGCCGAATGTATTATTGAACCGTAGTGTACCTGTCCGGAAATGTCAGGCCTGCCATTTGTTGTCTGTTTCGCCTCTTTTATCAATTTCTAAAACTTTACGATGAATGAGAAAAGGCAAGAAGAGAAACAGAAAGGCGCTTGTTAATCCTTAAAGTAGAAAACAGAAATTTACATAACGGGACAAACTTGCTGTAACACAGGAATGGAAAACATTTATTGGCACAATTTTGGTAATAGATGAATTTCACAAATTGTTATCTCTCTTTGACTTCTCACCTCCAAATGACACATGGCAGTTTATTTTGATCCTATAGCCTGTTTAATGGCCCTGTATACCGAACGATCCATTGCACATTTAATTGTTGCTACGGACTGTATTGCTTTCTGTAGCGCTCTCAGTAAGAGCAAAGATGCAGATTTAGGAAAATGTGGGCGACAGAAGAAATTTATTTCTGAGGTCACTGGACTTTTGCACGAAATGAAGACCATGGCTTCTGTGGTGACAAAATTACTTGCAATTGACAGTTGCAAACATCCTTCAGGACTCTTAGTGGTAGGTAACAAAACAAACTTTGCTTCTTGACACCTTTGATTTAGCGCAACTGAATTATTGCCTATAATTCTTCCTTCTCGGATATCATATGAGATTGTTTTGCGCGTTTGCATAATAACACTTGCTTTATTGTCTACTGCTCAACATGTTTCAGACGTTAATACGTCCATCTTCAGGAGCTTGCGACTACTTGTTGCGTTGTGTAGGCTGTAATGATTGAGGTTTTGTGTGTTAATTTATTTATCTTGTGGTAAGTGCTATACCTATATTATGTGTCGAGTGTGGCTCTGAGTGAGTGTGTTTCTGCAAGCGTGTGGTGTCCTGTGGTCCTCGAATATTTTTGTGTGTGGTATGTTTTGGTGCTTTATGCATCTGTGTTGGTGTCTATATGCATGAGATGTACATTCTTCAAAACCGACACGAATACGGCCCCATGGATAATTCTATGACTCTACTAAAACACACTAATAACCAAAGCTTACTCTTGCTATATGAACAATACCATATCCAAGCCCTCCACCACAATAGGAAACTCATTCCCGAACACAGCCCAGGCGATGCAAACCCCTTGTTTCAAGCCGTTTTAAACCCCTAAACCCTCACGGTCCACAAGTAACAGGTCAGTAGTGGTTCAGCCTGCACTCGGATACCACATCACCAACAGACAATCCCGCTACATAACACCAGCACGCCTCAAGTCAGGTATGTAAAGCTCATGCATATAATCATCAATACACACGCATAAAACACCAAAACATACCACACCTCTCTCTCGGATCTCGAAATAATTCATGTTATCACACGTGGCAATATTAACAGTAGCAGTGCTGTAAAATATCTTTCTGAAAGCAATGCAAATTAGATGTCCTAAAAACTGTTAAGTGCTGCAGGGTTAATGCAATGCAGACTTAGAGGAAGGTGATGATTGTAAGCTGGGATTGATAGTAATTAAACAAAAAGTAACACAGATTATAGGTGAAGCAATCCCTGTACACACCTGGACAGCTAAAGAGGTCCTGAGGAACCTGAGACCCCTAGATTTCAGGAATGTCGGCATGTGAAAGTGTCAAGGTTTATAACAGTATGCTTCGGGCACATTTACGCCCCAGGAATTATTACAGGTCTCATTTCTGTTGGAACCTAAGTTTACCCCAAGGTCATACTGCGGCCGGGAGAATTGTGTCAATAAAATATTCCAGTGACAACGTCGGCAGTCGAACTCGTGATCTTCCGGCTTGTAGCTATAATAGCTATAATTTGTAATGTTTCAGCTTCCAAATTGTCGGTGTTTAATTATTTTGGACGTTTGTGTACTTTTTTGACAATTTATGACTGTAGAAATCCCTTACTTTACAATCACAGCTTTGTGTTTTGTACAGATATCGACGTTAAATTATTTTATCTGTGATAGAACTGAGTTAAAAAAATATTTAGAATTAATAATTTCCAGTCTAAGACCGGGTTTTCCTTTTTAATATTTTGTGCAAAACAAACCTGTCATCCTTTTATGAATAATAGGATTTAAGTAATTTGCTCAGGACTTTTTTTTCTTTTACAATTTTATAGACAACTGTATCGAAATTTCGGACAAATGGGTTTGTTAGTTGAGACGTTAAGCAGAAAACATGAGACGTTTTGTTGCTGTTCGTGTAGTCGCCACTGAAGACACGAAGTGACAGTCCTGACTTCTCTAAACAAACCAGGCAGTTTTTTTGTGCAGCGCCGGACCGCAGTTTATCCAATTGTTTCTCATCCAGGATCCTAACATCAGACGATATTCTTTCTGTTGTGTTATATAATCAATTAAAATCAATATTATGTTCACTTGTCCTATTTGAAGTTTAAAAGTAAAACAGTAGGTCATTGTCACACTGACATAGAACACAGAAACTTGTATAACGAGCGAAAATTTCTGTATCTGAAGATTGAACAAAATTTCCAGCAGCAAACCGCTGTTAGTGCAGCTTACCGTTGTAACATGAATTTCACAATTTGACGTCCACTGTTTTCAGCTCGGCTGGAAATGACCCAAGAAGTATTATACTGAATCTACAATTGTTGCAGTCCGTTTATTCGCAAGCAATCCAACGTTTATTTACTGCTCGCAACACGCTAAGTTTCTTCGCTTAGCACTATCAATAATTTTCTCCAGTTGTTACCTGTCCTTAATTCAAAGTTCTGCTCCTTGTCGGCTTCTTTGAACTTCTCATTTCCCAAAGCCATAATCACCGAAAGGGGGGACATTCTGTTGTCGACATATAGACATTCAATACAGAAAATGTTTCTAATAAATAAAAAAAATATCTTAAAACAGTGGTTCTGTGATAAATGGCAGAGAATGTGTGTAATGAATCACAACAAATTGCCACAACCAACTGCCTGCACCGAACAGAATCTTTCTTGAGAAGCTGGGGGTTTCCAGATAGAAAAGAATCCCTACCGACAGTTCATTGCTGTGTTCACAAGAGGCCGAAATGTTCAATCCAGAACTTACCGCCTTATATCTGTACAACAGACTTGAATTAATCCCCGTGCCTCTATTATGTATTGTATTGTGGGCCGGTATAGCGTAGTCGGTATAATGACGTGCTAAGTCCTTCTTGGTTAGGGGATCGCATTCCTGTGGTATTATCATTTTCCGCACTCATCCAGACTGTTTGAGTCCAACTCAGCCTCCTATGCAATGGAAACGGAGGCATTCCCTTCATTAATTCGGCTGGAGCATAGAGTTTACCAGCCACTGCCATGTAGCCCAGAGGTTAAAAAAGGAGTAGAGCTATAAATATATTCCCCATCTGGGCCTTCGTTGACTGCTCAGTGAGAAATTTACGTTTTTACGATGTCATGTTAAAATATAAGGAAATTAATTTTAATGAGACTTTATAATCATAACTTATAATCATAATTTTATAATCATAACTTTATAATCATATCTTCCCTATTTCCAAACCCGATCGCCCAACAAGCAAGAGAATATATGTCATTGGATTGTGGTCATTTATTTGTTATTGCTAAACTGCCATGTGGAATATAAAGAGTTCGCTGGAGTTATATTGTTCTGATGGCACATGTGTCAACTGGGGGTTAAACTGGTGATTAACGGAAAGTATATATGAGCATTTGGGACGGGTGTTTGATCAATTTCCGAGCCCCATACCGAAATTCCTTTGAAGAAATTGACCTAAAACTGGACAGGGGAGAGAGTTGAATCCGAGAGTTATAAGTGGCTGTTTGAATGAAAGTTGTAGTTATATTATTGTTGGGATAGGAACCTTTCGCACATGGAAAGAAGTGAATCCCAAAGGCACACCATCGAAATATTTAAGAAACACTTGGATCTCTCCCGTGGAAATACTCATATTCAGGTGCTTGATGCTCCAGCTGTCTGCAATACTGATCATTATTTGGTGCTGACAAACGATAGGGAAGGACTGTCAGTGGGTAAGGAAGGAACAAAGGCTTTGATACGGAAAGATTCGATCAGGAGGAGCTAAACGAGATATACAGTATCTGCTTAAAATGTCAGATGTTTGCAGCTTTGGGGACACGAGCAGGGCGTCAGAAAATATGAGAGGTGATATCAGAATGCCAGCTGAAAAACGTTTATTTCGCTTGGGACGGAGATTTCCGGGCAAGAACTGCAGAGAGTAAACAACGTTTTTCGCAGTGGTTCTGAGTGCATTCGGCTAGACGGGCAACATTTTCAACATCTGCTGAAAAACTAATGGTTTTTGTAGACTTTCTGAAAGTTATCATCACAGGTGTTCTTTTTCTCGCTTCTTTCATCGGCTGTTAAAACTACCGAAATTTGGAACGCTAGTCGAGTGTCGGCCGGGCGCTTATCGCTCAAAAGCGGTGGGGGGGGGGAAGTCCTGTACGATAATTGAAGTTTTGGATAAAGAAGACGAAATCCTACAGAATTGGTTTCAAATTAACCACACTGACGTTTGTAACGCGTAAAAACATTTAGCAGCCTCATTCAAAACTTTCATCCGTGGTTATAATCCCGTTTCATTGTTTTCTGTATATTTTGCACATCCCCTACGCACACACAGAATTCGAATTCGGACTTGACGTCTTTATGAATTATCTGATATGCTGATGTTGTTGAACGGTGGAATGAAAAGTGTTATGCTTTGGGGAAGTAATAATGCATCGTTGTGTTCACATTGAAAGGGATAATTAAAATCGAAAGTCTACCTTCCAGTTCCCGTGTTTGAAACTCCGTAGTTATTTAAGGAATCGGGCAGGATAGTGTATGAATTCGCCTAGCGAGGCTACATAACGTAATGGCTTCTGTCTGTGCCCTCCCTTTTACTCCCCCCCCCCACAATTTCTCAACCCGCTAGTTTCAAGATACCGGAAACAGTTTATACATACCCATGTTCAGTATAATACACTGTTTCATATTAGGGAGAAATTATGTCGTCTTCCTTCTGTAAGGAAGACAAATGAAATAGAAATCTGTTTAGTTTTGATGCGACCGTACAGGAAGAATCACACAGTGAGAGAATTTATATTTCATTTGATTTATTTCGCATTAATTCCAAGATACATCGACATACTGGGTGAAGTAAAATTAGCTTAGTTTTTTAAAATATTCCAACGTGTTAAGAATGGGGACGGCTTGTAGAACCTTTCATGAATTGCGAAAATTATTAGACATCCGGGTCTTAATCCTTTTTAAGAATATGTGGATTAATTTGTTTTTAAGCATTCCCAAAATATCCTTGCGGGCCGGGATAGCTCAGACAGTATAACGACTCGCTACGACCTGGACTGTCCAGGAATCGAAACCCGGTGGGGGTGAGTTGTTCCGAACCCGTCCAGATCAAACCTGCGGCCCACCCAACTTCCTGTACAATGGGTACCAGGACTTTCTCTGGTGTAAGGTTGCTGGGGCTTGGCTTTGACCACCCACCGACATCTAGCGTCGAGGTTAAAGGCAGAGTAGATCTATAGCTCTACTCCCCATCTGGGCCTTCGTGGTCTGTTATAGGGTGAACTTTACCAAAAATATTTGCAATGATATCAATTTTCGCTATCTCGATATTTTATAAACTTGGTCCAAAAAATAAGAGATACGTAGAAATAATTTAGTGTAGGATTTGTCGTTTTGTTCTTTTCATCATTGCACCTTTTAATTTCCACATTCTTGTCCTATACTTGAAACAGAAACATGAAGAAGTACACCGTCTCTTGCACTGTCTGCTGCAAACAAACAAACAGTCAGTCAGCGACATGCACATGTTTGTGTGTTTGAGGTTGTGGCACTCGTGAACGTTATGTGAAGCCCGCACAATTTTGGTTTCTCAGATAAGAGTTCAGAAATGTCTTATGATCTGTGAATTATTATTGTCAGTAACTTTTGGACTGTTTATAGGAATTTTCCTAATAACTACGTTTCCCTTAGACGCGGTGCCACTAGATATTATTAAACGTAATTGGTTTTTCTTCTCCTTGTATCAAGTGACGAGGCTTTACGATGTGTAAATACCTGAAATGTTGAGGCCGTCGTTCTTCCGTGATGTTGCGCAGCGTTATTGGTACTTGGTTAACGACGTTTCCGAATAATCTCTTACTCCTTCAACGATCATGCTGTGTAAACAGATTGCTGGAAACATGTAGTGTGGTGAGTTTGTAGGGTATAGTACGAGCGATGATAGGTGCTTGGGAACTGTGGGGTAACCGGTCAGGTTGTTGGGGCACGAAGTCCTACCATGACGTGGTTGTGTCGACGCTAGGGCTTGGCGGCTGAAGGAAAAGAAACGTGGGAGGTAGCGTGTTGTCGCTTCCCTTTGGAATGTGGGTGGCCGGGGAATATAGAAACAATTTATTATGTGCTGCCATTGCAAAGGGAAGATTGGACGTATTGAATGCATGGAGGGTAGGTGCCACGGAAGGGGTGTAAATATGGAGAAACAAAGGAAGAATGGCAGTTCCCAGTGCACAGGTTACGAGATTAAGTCAGGCAGTGTACGTATAGCCTAACATTGATGCGCGTTCGCGTAACCATTGTTGCCGTGACAAGACAATAAGAGTTAAATATTCCAAATTTGTTTAACGAAATATACTAAGAATAATTTGGGCATCAATTTTGTTTTCTTTACAGGAGGATAAAAATAAAAAAAAGGATATTTATGAGGGAATAAAACAGACGGTCGAAACGTTCCCCAAGTACCGTTTGGAAACTTGGAAAGGAGGTTTTTATTGTAAAGCATGGGAGAAAAAATTTTTGAAATTTGACTGTGAACAAACATGAATATATGAATTGTAATCTTGTTATTGTAGCCAAATTTGCCAAGTAATATACCAGATTTTCAAGACCACCATGCTTCAGCATCGAAACTTTGGCAAACACATTTTAACCCCTCTTGATGGGAAGGTTGTTCACATTTTAAAAGGAGATAACATTCCTTTGTACTTGATGTCTGACTTTACAGAGGAGCTGTCTGTCAGACTAATCGCTGTCTGGTAGCGGCGAAAGTTAGGAAATGTATTAATGTTGAGAAAAACAGAAGTGTGATAAGGACATATTCCATTTCAAGAAGCTAAACAGGTGGAAGTTGACACCTTAAATTGTCAAACAGGTTTGCAGGTTCGGAGAACTTACATGTTAGTGGGGTCATAAATTTTGCTTGAGAAACTGTCAGAGAACATGTCAGAATATCAGCTAAAGAGATGTTATGTATGACATGTGAAGTCATTTTTTAAACCATGGTTTGATGATAATTTTACAGAATTTGTAGATAAAAGTAGGCCTAAATTGCAGTGATTACAGTTACCAAGTAAATTCCTACAGAAAGTGGTAACAGGATAAGACGTAGAGTTTGTAGATATTTCAGGAACAACTGAGGGTATACTGGAAAGTGAAATTAGTGAACTTGAAACGAAAACTATTAAGAGGAGTACATAGAATTTTATAGAGATTTAAATGAATTTGAGACAGGATACCAGCTTTGAGCTGACGGGAAATTATAATGTAGTGCCCAACTCCACACAACACCTCGGCAGGGTAGTTATTACATGTAATGTGTGTGTTGTGATTATTTGCCGGTAAACAATTTGTGAACACTGAAGATAACAGCAGCTTACAGTGAGCAAGGTAGTCGGAAATTTTATCATACACGGTGCGATCCGTAAGTTTTAGGACTGATTTTTTTTAAATAATAAAACTAGAGCCACCTATCGGCCAACCCACTAACTAAACATTATCAACCGACATCCGTTCAAACACCGAGTTCCGTTTGATTATCTTCGACAGTGTACGATCTATAACTTGTCTTGTAAAGTCAGTTTTCTTTGTACGTCATGGATGGCGGAAATGAACAGAGAATTGCCATAAAATTTTGTTTCAAAGCCGGCCTATCTGAGACAGAAACACTAGTATTGTTGCAAAAGGCTTAAGAACCGATCAAATGTTTTTAGTTATTACCCTCGATTTCGATACGGAAAGGAGCTGATAGAAGATGACGAGAGTGGTGGCCTTCCAAAATCGACTCGAAATGAGGAAACATTGCTGCTGTTGCTGATTTGTTCAAAGATGACCGTAGAATCGCATCAAGAATGATAGCAGAATCTTTGAATGTCCCCACCATTGTAGTTCTTGGGATTCTGAAACAGGATTTGGGAAAGAGAAAGTTGTGTGCATGTTTTGTTCCACACTCCTTGACACCTGAGCAAAGGGAATATCGAGTCACATCTTGCCAAGACATTATCGCGGTTGCCGTTGCAGAAAAAAAATTTGTTTAACAAAATTATTACAGTAGAAGAGACCTGGTGTTTTGCTTTTGACCCCTCAACAAAGCGCAGATTTCTGAATGGGTTGATGAGACATCGCCTCTGCCGAAGAAACTGAAATTCCAGACGTTCCGCATCAAGAAAATGTTGATAATTTTTTCGACTGTCAAAGAGTAGTGCACAAAGAATCCGTACCAGAGGGAAAACAGTAAATGCAGATTTTATAAAGGAGTAATGGTTCGCCTCCTGAAGCACATTCAACGGGTTCGTCCAGTTGCGTTCTGCTGTCGAGATTTTTTGTTGTTGCACGATAATGCGCCCTCCCACAAAGCTGCAAGTGTTTGCCAATTTTTGACCTAAAAAATGTTACAAAAATTTATCACAGCCCGTACACTCCAGACTTATCTCCGCCCGAGGTTTACTAGTTGCGTCCCGGGCTGTTTAAGGTCAGAATACTAGTTGCGTCCCGCGGTCACTTTTCAGGTAGATCTCCATGTCATTCAGGGCTTCTCCAAGTTCCGTTTCGGAAATACTTTTTCTGACAAAATGGAAAAATGGTGTTGTACTAACAAAAATGTAAATGCTACATAAAGTGCAATGTAAATCCAGAGAGCTTCGGGGGGTGGGGGATATGATGCACAACCATGCTGCCGATAATGAAGCCTCCTTAAACCGACAGATATTAAATAATTCTGTCAAAAGGAAAGCAGTGGAGTGTATGTGTGAAAGACCGCGCAAACTGATACACAAAGAACTACGAAGCCAGTACTTGGATACTCTAACTTATAAAAACATAAGGAACATTAGCACGAACATATATAAAACACGCTCCTCCCAGCTGCTCCGTCTCCTAGCAGATATTGAAGACACTTATGAAGCATTAAATTCTGTAGAAGTGTGAAAAAGTTCGACAGATCTTGCTTGTTAATGACTCGGAAAAAACTAGTGTAATGTTTTCTTGCAAAACCTACTTACAGATTTTTAGCTCCATTGATGTGTTTTACGACCGCCACTGTGGTCTAGTGGTCAGAGTTTCTGGCTACAGATACAGAGGTCCCGGGTTCGATCCCCGGCGCTACCAGATTTTCTGAGTAGTAGTGGGTCT
>Ga0136643_10017612_pt1 | contig 10759 bp, 6 predicted proteins | sample TergutLab28metaG_FD_96883 | JGI IMG/M metagenome (GOLD analysis project Ga0136643, IMG submission 96883) | Labiotermes labralis P1 segment gut microbial communities from Petit-Saut dam, French Guiana - Lab288 P1 (version 3) (version 3) | ecosystem: Host-associated > Arthropoda: Insects >... | reverse complement strand
TGCAGTAGAGCGGCATGTGTGTTGTGTGCAGTGCAGTAGAGCGGCATGTGTGTTGTGTGCAGTGCAGTAGAGCGGCATGTGTGTTGTGTGCAGTGCAGTAGAGCGGCATGTGTGTTGTGTACAGTGCAGTAGAGCGGCATGTGTGTTGTGTGCAGTGCAGTAGAGCGGCATGTGTGTTGTGTGCAGTGCAGTACAGCAGCATGTGTGTTGTGTGCAGTGCAGTAGAGCAGCATGTGTGTTGTGTGCAGTGCAGTAGAGCGGCATGTGTGTTGTGTGCAGTGCAGTAGAGCGGCATGCTGCCACATCACCTAATTTATATGACGACGTAATTTTGTCGAGTGTTTTTAACATAAATATAACTTTAGTTAGGTACAGATAAAGCTCCCTGTTGATGGTCATTAAACACCGAAACATGTAGGAGCGATATTATTGTGTATTGTAATGTAAATTTAGAACTTTTAACCAAGTCAATAAAAATAGTCCATTTGTTGGTGTGTGAACTACGTAGATTTCAAAATGCACGGTGCAACGATAAAAATTACAATTCTGTTCGGAATGTTTGGCAATGTAGATGTGTTTTGAGACTGGAAATTGTACTCATAGGTCTGTGGTAAAGAAGTGTTCGCTGTACAATTTTGTACAATCTGTGGCTGAAACACTGTATTTTTGTCTTTCCTCATAATTTTCGTCTTTGTCCAGTAATTCTGGTCATCCTTCAGGTATTTAAACGCTGGTACAAGGGTCAACAAGAAAGTTTTATCCTCATCAATGTGTTCAGTCTTCTAGTTCCGTATGTCCAGCAACTGCTGCTCATTACTTATTTTCCGCGAGGTATTAATTTCGCTCTGTTACTTTAGACCTGTAGCAGTTTCGGATGTGCCACCACTTGAACCTTTTCATCCTCCTGTCTTTCGTCAGTGTCTTCTTCCCAAGTGCTGCCTGTCATTGGTGAAGAGTTGGAAGAGGTGCCGCGATCTTGTGTTTGAGGTATTAGAAACTGCATTTACTCAAAATACACACATATTCGCCTTTTTGTATCAGGATCTCCAGACTTCATCTGCTTTTGCAAGTGAAGTTCCCCTCGGAAGCAGTCTCTCATAATCTTCCAATATCAATGAACTTCTTTCGCTATAAGTATAAAAAAATTCATTTTCAGATCAATCATAGAGAATAGGCCTGATTACATTACTAAATAACCAAATGGTGTGATTAAAATCGGTTACAGGTATCTTAGCAACGGGTAATAGCTCTGCTTCACTGCATGCTGACTAACTCCTAGGGGAAACAACTGTTAGAAAAATTGTTTGGAATTGTTGCAATATAATTAGAAATTGTCTGAAAGCAACAGAAATGCCTGAAAAGACGAATGATGATTGGGTGAATATAGCTAATGACTTTTATCGAAAAAAACAGTTCGCGAACTGCGTTGGTGCTGTGGATAGGAAACACGTTCGAATAAAAATGCCAACTGGAAGTGAATCCCTGTTGTGTAATTACAAATACTGCTTAGTGTTACTTTTGGCTTTAGTAGTTGCAGACTACTGATTTATTGCAGTAGTTGCTGGATCAGTTGGAAAGTCTAGCGACTCCAGTGTTTTTAAGAGCTCAAACATAGGAAGTAAAATGGAATCGAATGAATTTTGAAACCCTGGAAGCAGACTTTTGCCTAATTACCATAATGAGAATTGCATGCCATTTGTGATCGTGGGTGACGAGGATTTCGCCTTGCCAGAACATGTGTTACGGCCTGCCCGAATGGGCTTCTTAGCGTTCAGCAACGAATATGCAACTACAGATTAACAAGAGTTTGTCGAATGGTAGAATGTGCGTTCGTTATTCCGGCAAATAAGTGGAGCATTTTTTCACTTTCATTTTCGATATAACTTCTCAGTTTTGAGATAGCATAATAAAGGTTTGCTGCATATTGCACAGTTTCGTTCGCCGAAACAATGGGTTTCAGCTAGGAGATACTTTGAATGAAAGTAATTTCGAAAGCATTCAATTTAGAGGGACAAGAGGAAACACCAAAAGCATGTGAGAGACTATTTTCGCCAAGTATTCTGCGTCACCACACGGATCTGTGACGTGGCAGTATGATAAAGTATGATTTGGAGACTGACATATCTTGAAAATGTATTTACCTGTGTTAACTACCACTAGGAAATTTCAGCTTCAGCTAGAGACAATTTCGTTTGAAAGGTTCAACATCTTTGTACTTTACAACAGATTAATGTAAACCTGTGCAAATGTATTCAAGCTATGAAAAACAGTGCTACATTTTCAACGTTTCTCTGGTCCATCCAGTTGGCTCCACTCAGAAACAACTGCCTCGCACACTTCTCCCCACAGTCTGTCTTCCACACCCTTATCACTGTATTCTTTCAACAAACAGTCGTAGATACGAAATTAACATTTCACACTCCTACACCTCTTTGAACGCCATAACGTTAGCAAATCCTTTGTGTTAGTAACATGCTACCGCAAGGAAATGACCTTGGACGGCGTTGGTTTAAACAGAGAGACATGGAGGCGATAGTCGTCAGTGCGCGCTGACCCATTCATTTCTTTGTCTTTCATTTGTACAAACAGTCCTCAAGCGACAATCGCGTGGCCTTGAAATGTAAATGCTGCGACTTTTTCGTCGCCACGATTATATACTCCCCTGTGCGCGCACCTTCATATACAACAGTACGTTTAATTTAGTCGCAGCGACCAAAATCGTTCTTGCGCCGCCGGCAGACCTAAAGGCACTCTCTGAAGAACTCGCTCTAGAAGGGTCTCTGAACCTGTCGTAGGACATACTGCCTAACGGATGAATAATGCCATATAAATTTCACAAAGCGGCGTAAATTAAAACGCTGACCCAGTAGCTGAGAGCCACTGTTGCGCCGTGCATTATTTGTGGCTAGCTGTTGATAGCTGTAGCAGAAATAACCAGTAATATAATCTAACACTGCACCCGTTCGTTGTTCGCTTCTCGGGCACGGCAAACTGGATCAGTTCGGTGGCTCTGAAATCCTAACCTCTGGGAATATTAATGGTTGGCCACTTAAGAGATCTGCACCCCTCTCAGAATTTCTATTCGATGAGGGCAAGAAAAGACACAGTAAGTTTCAGTGGACTTTATTGTTGTGGACAGATCCCACGACAATCTTTCTGCGGGCAGCCCTGAAACTAATCTCCTTCAGTCTGTGCTGTACTCCCTCCCGAAAAACAACTAACTAAATTCCTTACACCGGGTCTCCCAAACGCGGAAAAGCCAGACAGATACCATTAGAGAGCAAAATTCATAGTCCACGTGTCCCGGTAAATAACACACGCCTTCCCACAAAACCATCTTTTACCCCCTAACTGCATACTCCACCTAATGGCCGAAACATAATCTTAAAATTTCCCACCATAAACTAAATCCAGACCCAGAAACCTAAACTGTCCGGTAACAACACTTCCTTGTAAGGATCTTCATGTAGGCAAGCACATATATGTAGGAATTTTATTGCCCCAGTTATAGGGCCATCTTTGCGGCATTCCACGACGGAAGGCGCTCTCAAGCGTGGCGTCTTGATGCGGGATTCAGTTGATTTTATTGGAATTAATGAATTTCTTATGATCCCATGAAGGCCTCTGTTTCCAAAGTGCTTTCGTCTAAGTTTCTCATCTCTTTAGGAGGATTAGCTCAGTAATATAGAGGCTAGACAATGGGTGGGACATTTGAGTCGTAAAATCAGATTTCCAGCAGGGAATGAGATTTTTATCTTCTCCGAACATCCGGACCTGTTTTGGGGCCCAGGAAGCTTTCTGTTCAACCGTTATCAGAAGCTCTTCTTCCAGGGTTAAAGCAGCCGGAGTGTGAAGCTAACCGTTCTCCTCAATCTGAAGCCGCTTAAAAATGATAGTAAATAGACTTGTTCTCCCCCCCACGTGGCTTTATCTGCACATTCTTTGTATTATGTGCCAGTCTTGTTTCATAATTCAGTCTGTCATTAAACTACTGACTATTCGGAAGATATTATCCACATATTACTTGAATTGTGGCTGCTGAAGACTCCACCCGAACATAATTTGATTATAGCTATCTCGTTTTTAAATACAGTTACTTAAATGAGATTTTCAAATCACGCAACTCGTATAGAATTATATCAGTCAGATCGAACTATGTGTCATGTCTACATATTTCCTTTAAGTACGCGTACTGACGTTCGATTAATGTTCAGTCACATTATTCAAACGTGACGTGAAAGGGGGAAATAATTTCATTTCATGATCGACATGGTTCAGGATCAAAATCCGATAATAATGCGATTAAACCTTTAATACACAGAATCAGCTGAAAGACACTCGAACGGCCATCAATGCGTAACAGATCATTTGGTTAAAGGGAACGCGTTTCAGATCGAATGCCCGGAATACAGGATGGAATCCTGCTGTTACAATGGCCGACTGTCATGCCTTTTGCTGCACTGTGCATTGCTTTCTGTTGGAAAAGTTCATGCATGAGAGCAGTGCAATGGACGAAGGCCTGGAGGATTCAGTAACTATAAACACTACTCTGTTTTATAAAAAATGGTAACCGTCTACCGGAGAGAATGTTGCCACAAGCGTTTGTAACTTTTAGGTGAGACATCCCCATTGTGTTGTATAGAATTATAAAATATAAGTAAAATACAGTCAAACACAACTCAGTCGTGTTTGACTGTATTTTACTTATATTTTATAGTTGCTATAAGCTATACCAACAAATTTCGCTACTAAAAATATATTTATTGATTAAAGATCCAAAACAGTTGGGTGTTTTTAATGTGTTACGAGGACAGTTCCAACGACGCACACCACGACCCTCGAACCTACTTGACCATTAAGTCTAGGGGAGCAGATAGATACTTTCGAATACAAGCTTCCTCTGCATCTTATCACAATCTATAATCCGACCGCGTTTTTAAAGGCGATCGTATAAGAGTCATCAATACCCTACGGCTGGGGTGACGTAGTCGGTATAGCAGCTCGATGAGACCTGTGCAGTCTGGGATCGATTCCCTTTGAGGACGAGGTTTTCCGTGCTGTTCTGATCTACCCCGAGGCCCACACAGCCCCATCTACGAAGGTTACGTGGTCTTCCACGGACGTAAATCTATCAGGGCGTAGTGCTGACCGCCTACTCCATTCTGGAGCAGGGGTTGTCTATGGATGAGTTATACCTCGGCTTCTTCTGTGTGTCTGAACGGGTATGTCATGGGGTCAACATTCCAAGTTGTCACTACATGATTCTCATGTAGCTCTTCCGACTTAAATTTATTAGTATCCAGCTTCATATTTTGTATATATGTGAAATAACCACTGCCACAGCGTGATAACCAAATTGCAGTTAATAAATATTATTATTATTATTAAAAAAATATTTTTACTGTATGATACACACAAACACACACACATACTTGCATACATTTACGCAGTATACATCCCTGACGGGATCTTCAGTTGTGTAACTTTTGAGTAAGCTTTTAAATAATACTTGATATATATGGTTTTGGAAACATATATACATGTTTAATATTTTAAGTTTATTTTATCTTTACCCTAAACCTAAATTTTATGGTCTATATATTTTTCAATAGGTATTCACATGATCCTTCATGATGGAAAGCCCGAACAAACGTATTGCATCTTTGACCAATAAATACATTTTTCAATAATGTTCTTTGCTGGTATTTTTTTTGTATTTCTCTGCTCCCAAACTACACGGTGCCAAAATACCACACAGTACGGTAAACGTAGTACCTCGGATCCCATAAAGAGGAGTCAGTTACTGCTGCTTGGCTGCACATCAATATGGGATTGATTGAAGTAACCACGCTTGCCAGATAGTAATTTTGTAAGCTTATGAATTATTCAGAGGAACTTCCGAAGATTGTAGATAGGAAAAATTTTAGTGTTGTGAATGCAATGATATTGCACCTGAGACACACAATTCTCTCAATTTCAAGGTCATGTATAGGCAAAAAATATGACAGATATAAGAAACGCGTTTTCGTGTTCAGCTTGCATAGTCATTTGTTTCAGACACAAATTGAACTGCCAGAAGGAAATAAAGCGATATGTAGAAATGTGTCGTAGTGGATGGATAACTTACACACGAAAATTTACAGGGTGTATCTGAAACGTTTGGACGTATTTCAGAAGTGAATTCCCCACGCGAAAGAAGGAAAAATATTCTTATCAATATATGTTTCGAAACGTTGTCTAGGTTCAGTAGAACAATGTGTGGATCTCAGTCCTTGAGATTTTTATGTTTGGGGATACTAAAAAAACAGTGTTTTCAGTTGCACTTAAAAAAGAAGCGACACTTCAGCAGCTCACTTTAATACCTGCTCAGACGTGACAATGCGTGTACTGATTGAGTTGGAGGATATTAACATACACGTCGGTAGGTTCTCGTGTAAATCGTGTTTCTTTTTCTGATGTTAACGCAAATTTAAGTCTTTTCACATATTTTAGTGAAAATCCAAAATAAATGTTTTTTGAAAAATCCATCCCATGTGAAAAAAAATTTTCTCGTTCGGATGTAAATAATGGAGTTGTAAAGTTTCGCCAAAGCGCTTAGAAAAGGAAAGATGTGATATTCCACTTGTTTTATACTGTTTTATTTCGTAATCTACTATAGCAATAATGAATCCTTGTAAACACTCAGCGGTTGAAGGTTTAAGTCTTCTGGGATATGATGCCGTGTGGTTTGGTAAATATTTACTGAAATCTCAGTAGATATTTCAGTCTTCATCTTCTGAGTAGACTTTAATCTTCTGAAACTGCACGAAATTTGGAAACAACGTGCTTCCTGTGCCTATTTGAAGGTCATTCCTCTTTACAATTTGACACGACGTCATTCCTACGGAACAGTCTTCATAAAAAATGTTGTGAAAATCTCACATAACAAGTATACGCTCTTCTTGTTCAACCGTTGTCTAGGGACGAAACAATGGTTGACCTAGATCCCTTTGTTCAGTGTACCATACACCTTTTGAAGAAATAGCAATTCAGAGGAAGGAAGAAACAAGGAGAAAGGCAGAAATTTATCCTGTGGATTTTCGTAGTTTTAATATTCCTTTCCTACCGATCGACACATAATTCTCTGATAGTAGACTGACGAACAATAAAACTTGGGTGCAGAGACCTTCTTTTGTCCAGATAACTAAATTCCAATACGTGAACCGGAGTTTTCCTTGAAGAGAGAAGATCTGTTTAACGACTTATATTCAGCCATTTATGAAACTACAGATTTCATTGTCAAGATCAGAATATTTGGATGATTTTGTGGCTGTACCAATTCCTCAGATCCTCTTTATCACTGTCAGGAAACTTAGTGCCCGGCCACCCAAAGTCCAGCCTCGAGGAACACCATTGTCAGGGCATTGTGATTAATTGTTAACAATACTTTTTCCTTTGAGTAGAGACAAAATTGTGTATGCGAAAACTGAAGGTGTGCCAGGTTGTGGTTACAAAGGGTTTATTCGTGTAACATAGGAATAAAAAAATTATTGTTTCATTACCTTCCATTGCGTAGGTAATAATCTCATATTCATGCTGTGAGATTATTTCTTTCATTCGCAAAACATTTTTAATTGAGGCAGTGTTCAAGTCCTTTTCTGGATGTGTTATAAGCGGGAAGATGACTTTATGGGGCAGCTATAAAACAAGGCTTATACACCGTAATCTACAGTCACAGGACAGGGGATGAGAGGTTTTGTGTGGACACAGCGAAAAGGATTCTGATCGTCAAAAACAAGGGAAATGAGAATGGTTGGAGTAGTCGAGCATGTCATTTCCTGCACTAGCATAGGAAGTACAGCATGTGACAGGCACTTTTCATGCGTCACATTTCAACCCTTCGTACGCTTTCTGTAAAGTACGCTTCGCTAGAAAAGCGAGGATTTCAATAACCCATTGCCTAATATAAAACATAGCTCGGTAATGAAGTATTTTGCAGTTGATGTTAAAATATTTATTCCATATTGCACATTATTAATAAAGCGAACGAATCTACGAATTAATTATATACACAGAACAAGTTCTGAAAACAATCCATGCAGCCTGTTTCGGATGTTTCAACCCAATGAACAGGGCTAATCCCAACTACAAATAATTGTTATCGGATTGAAATTTAACATTTATATTGTGTCTAAATTTTCGCTATTTGAGAGCCTGCAACGATATTTATCAATACAATATTGATTTTTACATTTTCATTAGTTAAAAGAATTCATATAAAATTCGCAGTTACCGGTAATTTTGTCTTCTTCATATAGTGTTTGAAATGTCCATCTGCAACGGCTAATTATGTATCACTACAAAACAAATACACACACACACACACACACATACACATACATACACACACACACACACACACATATATATATATATATATATATATATATATATATGTATGTGTGTGTGTGAAGGTAAAAGTAAAGCAGTCCCGTTACAGGCCCGGAGTGGCCCAGGGGGTTCCAGGAAGTTACTAGAAGTTCCTAGATTTCATGACAACGGCACAGGATGGTGGTAAGTTTGTCAGCGTAAGCACCGGCCGCTTTTACCCCTAGGAAATGCTCCTGGTACTCATTTTTGTTAGAGGCTGAGTCGACCCCAGGGACACAGTGCGATCGCAAGGATTATATAATTATTATATATATATATATATATATAAATTTACGGTGTTAGCTGTGTTGTGTTTACAGTATATTAAAACCAGCAACTCTTAAAAAATTGTGTGCTTTATATATATATATGTATTACCACACAAAGGTTTAGTGTTCTCTGTGTATTTGTGGTAGCAATTGTTGACTTTTCACTTCAGACGTTTGTAAGACAGCCATGTTAGTGTTACTGATGACAGGAAATTAGAATTACAAAGATTGTACGACATCTGGTGGTATCATATTCTTACTAATGTCGTGAGTACATATCATTTGGTTCAATAGATATTAGGAGGGGAAAGCAAGTACCTACACACTGACTTGGTTGTTGTATAATTAATTGAAGCCTGAATGTTCAAACTCAGGAATTTATGTTTCCCAACATATCTCAGAATTTAACCCTTTAGATTTCAGTATTTGTTATATGTACCACCTTCTTTAACGGTAAAGAAACCCTGTATTTTGCCCAGACAGCCCACATTTATTTCTTGTAATTCGTACAATCATAAAAATTACGTAAATAGAGTATGAAATATTTTGGCAAAGAAGAGATTTTACACAATAAACAGCGATTATTTCCCGAACACATTAAGAGCTTGGTCTTTATAATGGAAACATTGTAGTCACTGTTATATGGGAAACGAATTTCTAATAAGATTTAGATTTGTGTCAGTTTTTAAAAATTGACACAAATCTAAATTTAATTTTAAATTAAATTCAGATTTAGATTTTTAAATAAATTTACAACTACCAAATTTAAATTTCTGGCATTTGTTTAATAATTTTATACGTAAGGACATTGTTTTATGCTGGTCAATTCCCGTTGGCTTGCAAAAATTATAAAACTTCGACGATCGATGGACAACCTATTCATTAGAGGTGCGGCGTGTCTGCGAGCCAGAGCCAAGCATTTATGCGTCACTTTAAAATATAGTGAGTAACGTGTGAATATTAACTGCAATATATAGAAATAAATGCGTGAACCCCTTTTCAGTGCAAAACGGATTAGCGGTGAGCGCTGGGATTTGTGTTGTTACGCTAAACGGTCTGGGTGAAGTAGTGATGCGATTTGTCAAATTTTATGTTTATGGTTCCGTGCATCGCTGATATATATTAATAATTGTCCAACGCGATGCAACACAAAGCAGTCTATTTATTATTCTGTAAGTTCACTCTACATGTTTCGGGTGTCAACCACACCCATCATCAGGAATACACAAAACTGTAATTACAGCCTCCGATACTGTGCAGCTACCTCCCCCCAACGTGGCCAAGCTAGCCTGGCCATTTTGGAGGGACGTAGCTGCACAAAAAGTATGACCAGTACCGGAGGCTGTAGTTAGAGTTTTGCGTACCCCTGATGATGGGTGTGGTTGACACCCGAAACATGTAGAGTGAACTTGCAGAATAATAAATAGACTGCTTTGTGTTGCATCTCGTTGGACAATTATTAATATTGTCAAATAAAATAAAGTAGATAAGACAAGAAACACATTAGCAATCGGTTATACGTATTTTTTTTTGGCAGCCTGGAATTTTGGTATTAAAATATTTCGAGAAAATATTGAATTTGAGCCGACAATGAGAGTGATTAAATAAATATATGCCTGTGGCAAGGTCCTCTTGAGAAGTCGAGAATTAATCATGTAGTGAAGAAATTATACTCCTTTCATGAAACCCGAAATGTATTGCAATTTTTGCAAGATCTCTTATCAAGACGAAAACTGGTTGAATCTTGTGTTAGTGTATTTTTAATTCAATATTCATTAATCATCGAAAAATACAATTATATGTTAATTTTAGATAAAAATTATTTTATGTCATAGTTTATAAACATGTTTTGGTTCTAAATTATAGTAAGGGATATCTCCCTTATGATGTTTCATTTAGAACCGAAACGTATTGGAGAGTATATATATATATATATTCTCCAATATATATATATATATATATATATATGTGTGTGTGTGTGTGTGTGTGTGTGTGTGTAGTAACATATATCTACATTTATCTTTTTTTCTTTTTTTTTTTTGTATTTCGTAAACATTGACAGATACAAATTTTCTGAACGA
>Ga0136643_10017611_pt1 | contig 10760 bp, 8 predicted proteins | sample TergutLab28metaG_FD_96883 | JGI IMG/M metagenome (GOLD analysis project Ga0136643, IMG submission 96883) | Labiotermes labralis P1 segment gut microbial communities from Petit-Saut dam, French Guiana - Lab288 P1 (version 3) (version 3) | ecosystem: Host-associated > Arthropoda: Insects >... | reverse complement strand
GCAGTCAAAAGATTTTTTTTTTCCAGGGGGATAAAGTCGTTGCAACAAAAGTGGGCGAAGTGTATTGAGTTATTAGGGGACTACATTGAAAAATAAAAAATATTTTTTTGTGATAAGTTCATTTCTTCCTTACTCAGGTAGATAAATTATTGAACACCCCTCGTAGATTGCCAGTTTGTGTGGCATCTTATCCAAGGAGACTGCAATCTGCAATCTTTATCATCCCTGTTGAGAGAACATAGGTGTTCCACCCACTATACATGTTTTGGCTACTTTCTTCCATCATTATTTAGGAGACATAATCTGAAAGAAACACACCAATATGTATGAGGGAAAGTCATTAAATAACAGGAGTGTTATTCTAAAGTGCATGAAAAATTATGCACAAGGAAAAATCTTATTTTGGTACACAAAATGGCTCCTTAGCAATATGTCATGTAGGGGTTGTGACGATCAAGCAGTTTGAGCCTGCGCAGTAGGCCGTACAACATGGCCGCTCCACTGTCAACTTGCACCGTGGAAGAGCAATGAAGCGTTGTTCGTTTTTTTGTGGTCAGAGGGTGTGAAACCTTCTGAAATCTACAGAAAAATGAAGGTTCAGTATGGAGACAGTTGTTTGAGTCAGGGGACAGTGTTTGTGTGGGTGGAAAGATTTCGAAACGGACGACAAGATGTCATTGATGAACACCGGAGTGGGAGACCAATTAGCATGGCAAGTGAGACAGTGAAACAGCAGGTCGAGCAGTGAATCCGTGACTACAGGCAAGTCGCTGTTGATGAAATTGCTGCAGCATTCAAGTGTGTAGCAGATGGGTCCCAAGGCAGTTGTCCGATGATCACAAGCGTCACAGCAGACGATTTGGACCGTCATGCTCATGAAGGAGATGCTTTTCTCCATTGAATTGTGACAGGAGACGAGTCCTGGGTGTACCATTATGAGCCAGAGACTAAGAGACAATCAATGCAGTGGAAGCACCCGTCGTCTCCAGACAACAAAAAATTCAAGACACAGGCTTCCGCTGGGAAAGTCATGCTGACCATCTTTTGGGATGTCAATGGCCCTATATTGGTGCATTTTCAGGAAAAGGGTCAAACTGTGACTAGTGCTCGATACAGTGACATGCTAGTGAACGAGTTGAAGCCCGCAATACGATCGAAACGCCGGGGACTTCTCTCAAAAAGAGTACTTTTGCTTCACAACGCCCATCCCCATATGGCTGCGTATACAGTGGATGCATTATGTGATCTGAAGTTTGAGGTGTTGAAACATCCACCATACAGTCCGGACTTGGCGCCATCGGACTTTCACTTGTTTGGACCTATGAAAGAACATTTGCGGGGCCACAAGTTTGCAGATGACGACAAGGTAATGGAAGCAGTGCAAAGTTGGTTAAAGGCCACGCCAAAAAGCTTTTTTCTAGATGACATCCGCAAGCTTGTGGACAGGTGGACCAAGTGTGTTGCGAAGCAGGGGGACTATGTCGAAAAATAAGACACAAACAATTTCTGTAAGTACTCTTGTAAAATCGTTAATATAAAATTCCTGTTATTTAATGACTTACCTTCGTATTAACCGTGCATCATTTCAGGACATTTATATTAGTGGCCCAAGGGTTGCTGCAACTTCGCAGTGTGAAAAATTAAAATGCGTAGGTTACCTCCAGTGATACAGAGGTCATACTGAGTTTTGTTAAAATTGGTCAGTCAATTCTAGAGTTGAAAGTGAGAACTGGGATATGATATCACAAGCCTATCCTTTTTCTTTAAGGTAGGCTGTATGTTATGTAGAAAACTCCCCTGCATATTAGAGGTAGATTATTGTTGTGCTTAAGCATCGCCCCATGAAGGTATATGGGCTAAGCCATACTTTTAGTGGTGTTAATGGTGATATTGAACACTGACAAAGTGTTGATATCAGAGTGGTCATGGCAGTAAAGAGATTTGTTGCAAGCACTCCTACTGGGAATGTAACCACTTTGAGACACTGTGTAGTGAATGAGGCTTCATGGCACTTCCATTCACACCGCACTGTCTTCAGTTCATGATACATGTCACATTGCTACGAAAAGAACTAAATCTGATAGCATGTTTCTTCTCTCTTTTCTTTATTATTTTCTTCCTTTCTCTTTTTAATTTTCCCTTTTTCTTTCTTTTTTTATCTTTCGCCTTCATCATTTTTTACTTTTTCCTCCCTGCCCCACTGTTGCAAGTCCATGCTAAGTGTTTGTTGGTTATTAGACCAAATTGAATAATGTGTAAGTGTATTGTGTTTGATAAAAAGGTCCTTACGGAGGTTCTGTGTATGTTCTCATATTCCGTGAGGTACAGTGATTGGTAGAATCTGTGTTACTTCTTGCCATGAGCATTTACAGCCATTTGGACACTTACTCACTCTGTGTGTGTGTGCGCGCATGTGCGTGCGTGCGCGCGCGTCCGTGAGAGAAAGAGAGAGAGAAAGTAATTCCATTACCAGCTAACTGTAATTTTGTTCACAGTGTTTTCTAATTGTTGTAATTACATCTTAAAGGTACCTGTTTTGGTGTTTCTGCTTTGCTTTCACAAGTTTTACATACTTGATGTTTAATTTCACTTGTTTCTTGATCTTTCAGATCTTGGTCGAACTGCTAGCCACTTCTACATCAAGTATGCTACAGTTGAAGTTTTCAATGACCACATGGAGGAAGTTATGACAGAATGTGATATTCTCAATATGATGTCATTGTCTCAAGAATTTGAACAGTTGAAGGTTGGCAGTCATGCTTGTCAAGTATAATAATTACATATGTGAGTGAGGTGTTGTTCTTTTCAGACAAATCATTCAACAGAAATTAAAACACTGAACTTTATGGTATACTGTCCAGTCCATGTACCCCAGCACTTTCGTCTTATTTTTCTTGGACCCATCCATCTCTCAGATTGGTCATGATTTCTGTAAGGCTGAGATCTGTTTTCCTCACTTCTGTCATGAAACCTGACCATGAATGATAAGTGTATGTCAGTATCACTTCATTGACCACCATCTGGTGTACCACATATCTCTGCTGGTGCAAGGAAAGCTTTTGGTACCACCACCAGCAGATTGTGTAGTGGTGAAAGCAGGAACCATCACCTGACACTGGCACTAAAGAAAAGTGCATGGTGGTGAAAGGAAGAACTATCATGCGGAATAAATAAAGAAATGTATGAACAGAGCATGGCACATACAATGCAAGTAGTACATTGGCGTAAATTGGTAGTTTGGAGGTGTAAGTGCATTTAATTTATATCAATTGAAACATTACGTTTTATATCTAGAAGTATGGTAGTAATAAGAATAATCATGAAAATTTAGTAAGTGAATAAAATTACAGTTGCCAACAAAGAAAGAGATGACTACAGTAGGAAGTAGTCATACGAAATAGCATGAATTTATAAATTGTATGCAAAATAATGGGATGTGTTTTGTGCACACATGTGTATGTGGAGAAAAATCAAGAACAGGTACAATGCATAAATAATTTCATCAATAGTTATCCAGTGGAAGTGATAACATTTCCATTTTTTAAGTACTCAGAGAAACTTTTAGGCTGTTTTCAAGTGATTTGCTGTGCATACAAACCACATTTGTACCAGCCATAGGCATGCAAGTCTTAGGCAGAACACGCTTAGTTCTGACATCACTTATGCACTCTGGTCATCCTCTGTACCCACACCCTTTCCACACTGTTTGTATATATTCTGGGCAATAATGCAGCATGTATGAATTCTGGCATAAGACTGTGTGTTTACTATCCCAGCTGGTGGTTGGGTGAACCACTGCTCAGCCATGGTGAATGTCGTACAGCCACTTTGTGTCTTGCACGAAAGGTTGCGTAAGACCCAGTAGCCTGGCTATCGCTGGCAGCTATGTTTCCAGCCACTAAGTGGCCCCTGTGAAAGAGCTCATACTCTTTAATTTCTACTTTCCTCAGTAATAGTTGCACATTAATGCATAATGCATGCTGTGTGTGGGATTAGAGTATGATCTTCAGTCCTGATTTCACTGATGATAACCATAAAGTAACTGTCTTGAATTTAAAATACACCTTGATATGATTTTTTTCTCTCAATACAGTATGTGCCCTTGTGTTCATTTCCCACTAAATTAGCAGTGCCTTTGCTTCAAGTAGAGTGTTGTTTTTCTCTTAAAATCAATTAAACAGAGTTTTTCTGTGTCTGTTTTTGTCTTTAACACTCACTGTCAAGGGTTTATGTGTTTATGTTTCCTTTAGGTACGAGACGATGAAATAGAAGAATTAGATAGCCTGACTAGCTTGTATTGTCAAGTTGGGGTAAAAGGAGGCAGTGAGAACGTACATGGAAAAGTGAATATCTTGCTGCAGACACATCTGTCCCGTGGTCAAGTGAATTCTTTTTCTCTCATGTCAGATCAGGCCTATGTTACACAGGTATGTTCTTATTTCATTAAAGTTTGGAATTTCTGTATGTGTTGGGGTCTACAAGCAGAGAGTAATATCTGTAATAGTAATGTGCATATTTCATTGCTAATGTCTGTAGTGTGAAGTGGTAAGAACTTCTGTATAGTTAGGATTTAATGTTAATGTTACAGAATGCAGTTAGAATAGCAAGAGCTCTTTTTGACATAGTGCTGAGGAAAAACAATCCAATCATGGCTGGGAGGGCGTTGGCACTGAGCAAGATGTTTGAACAGCAGCAGTGGGATTATTGCACACCCATGCGACAGTTTCGTATTCTTGCACCAGAAGTCATTCGAAAAATAGAAGACTCCAATCTTAGTGTTGAAAAGCTGAGAGAGATGGATGTGAAAGAGATTGGTAAGTAAAGTTCAGTGGGGATTACAAGGAGGTCATTGGAAAACCATCTTTCATTGATTACAAGAGATAAGATCCAGTAGAACCCCACATGAGGATAAGTTGCCAGAAATCAAGGATCTATAAATACTTGCTTTTGACCTATTAACTTTTAGTTTATGGTCTTTTAAATTTGACTTGCTTGCTAACAACCTGGGCTTTGTCCATTTAAATGCCCATTTCTGCAGGTGGTCATGTTGCACATTGCATTTAATACATTTGTGAGGTTGAAAAGTACTAAAAAGCAGCTTGTTAAAAATGAATCCATCTTATCATGTTTAAAGTTTTGAAACAATCCACTTGTTTGTATGCTTGTTATGATACTAATTTTCACAATGAATATTGAGACACCGCTTTCCTCCAGAATGTTGGCAACACATCCCACTGCCACATAGTGCAAATACCACAGAACTAAACCAGTATTAACACTACATCATGATGAAAATTTAAAATCAGTATATGTATAAAACTGCATTCAATAAGTAAATTGTTGTATCAGATTTGTCATTGATGTGGTGCAAACATATTATTCATAGAACAGATTTCAATAGTTTAGGTTTCTTAGATGTTACTGATGCAAAACAGGAAGGAGATTGAGACCTCTTACTGGGTCAGTCCTGTGACTTATGCATTACAAGCCTAACTTCAACCCTTCATCATTTAAGGAAGTGTGATAGTTACACCAAATGACAACTTTTTAAAGTGTGTGTTTTGAAGAGTAAGGCCAATAGGACATTTGTAGTTGTAATCTCTGCCTGCCTTCCACTGAATGAATTCGTGTTGAAATCACCAACCTAAGACTGACAGTTGCTTCTTTTCCTCATTGTTCAGACAGCAATATTCTGGTTTACCAGGATCTAACAACTGACTGAACTGAACAGAGTCTGGTATCTCACACACTCCATACACCGACAGAACAGGCACCAGATCAATTGCTGTCCTTCCTCACATATTTGCATAAACATGGATACTTGCCCAAGCTTGGCATTGTTCAGCAGCTGTTGAGAATGCTACAGCCTTACTGACTAGCACAGTAATCCAGTAAAGAGTGAACTAATTTTAGGTGACATCATCCTGAGGTGTTTTTTGTCAATTAATTGTATTTTTACTATCCAATAAATGCTTCTATATAAATCTTGTATATTAGTTTCAGCCATAATCATGTAGGATCCTACCTGATAATGGCTGAATTGGACATCCAGAACATATAGTACTTTCAAATAAAAACTAATATGCAAGGTATATATAGTTGTGCTTATCAGATAGTAAAAATAAACACACAAGTGAAATAGTTTACTGTGTCTTATTAGAAAACAAATGTACTGCTTTCAAACCAGTTTAAATATTACTGATTCTAATTAAAAACATAGTTGTTAGACTGATGTTTCTTCTCCTTCATGCCATGGGCCTTTTATCCACTTTATCCTCTGATCACAGTAATATTGAGGTAAAGAATTTTCATCCTTGTGTGTCAACTTTATCGCTTCTTACTGCATTCTGCCTCAACTTTCCAGATCTCTGGCATTGTAGAGAGATTGTCAGTATAAATAACAGAGACTATTTACTTTATGTATTAACACAGTTTACATTATTCCATGCCTCTTGTTTGATAGGAATAATGCTTCGCCATCACAAAATGGGCCAGACTGTGAAACAGTGTGCACAGGAGTTCCCTTTGCTGGACATAAATGCTGTATTGCAACCAATCACACGCACTGTTCTCAGGATAAGGCTTTATATCCATGCAAATTTTAGGTATGTTAGTATCTTTTTCTTTAGTATCTGTGAATTAATGTACTGAGGTCATATGCATATGCCAGCTCGTCAGTTTGGACACACGAGTTTGACGGAAGGTTAGTGAATGTACAGTTTATCTTTTGGGCAGGTTTTTGTATTGTCTTTTAATCATTCTGCTGGTGTTCTGTAGTGCCGAAAGCCTCAAAGGCATCAGGCTGTCATAACTTCGACTCTCAGAGGAAAAATTTTTAACCTCTATTCCAGTACTTGACAGTGTGCAAAGAAATGACTTAACCTAGGAATGTGTGCTGACCTGAAAGTTTTGTGGATGTATATGAGGCACTTGATTGCTGGAGGTGGCTAAATTTTGTACACTGGTACCTTATATTTGTAGCATAATTGTTGTAGTCCACCCCTCCCCCCCATACACACACACGCACGTGCGCATGTATCAGTTTATAGTCACTGAGCAGGAAAAAACAGATAACAGCAAGGCTCATATCATTCCAGAACTGTGGGTGCCTAGAAATGAACTTGTCTCTTGTCACCTTTGTGGAGCCTAGAATTCAGAGGCAGCTCATACATAGATGGAAACTATGTGGACCCATGGAATCTAGAATATTACACCTTCTATACTTACATTTGTTTCTCTTTGTTAGGTGGAATGACAAAGTTCATGGAAAGACATCTGAGGCTTTCTACATTTGGATAGAAGATCCTGAATCTAATTACATGTATCATTCAGAATTATTCATAATGACAAGGAAACAGGTGAGTCCACTTACAGTTGCACTTTGTGTGATAAGTTGGCATTGAAAATTGGCAGGGGAGATTAGGAAATGTGCATTTTGTTCACATTCATTTCTACTTAGTGATGAATGTAATTACACACCTTGTGTCACTAGGATGTGAATTGTAAATTCTTGTCTGATGGAATATAGTTAATTGGGGTGATTCTGGAACTTGTTTCTTTTAAAGCCAGCAAAATGCCATGAATTGCAGCATTTATTTTCATGTACAGTACATTACATACGAGCATGCCACCATGGAAGTTTCACAGTATAACGACATATAAGAGGTCGTTTGAAAGTGTGTAAAAATTTAACCCTTGCCACTTGAATTGTAGTTCCTCACAGATCATATTTAAAAATAAGCATTATTTATGTATTTCATATCTGCACACTTTCAAGCTATTGTAAGATGTGAATCGAGCACAAAGCTGTTACAATAAAGTAAAAGTAAAGCAAAGGTAAAGCAGTCCCATTACAGGCCTGGAGTGGCCCGGAGGGTTCCAGGAAGTTAAGGTTCCCAGATTTCGTGACAACGGCACAGGATGGTGGTATGTTGTCAGCCTTACGCACCGGCCGCCTTTACCCCCAGGAAATACTCCTGGTACTCATTTCTGTTAGAGGTTGAGTCGACCCCAGGGCCATAGTGTGATCGGAAGGATTTTATGTCAATGAAAAATCCACTGACACCAGCTGGGATCGAACCAGCGACCTTCCGATTTGTAGCACAGCACCTTAACTACTGTGCTACCATGGTCCCCATAAAGTAAAAGTATAAGAATTTTATCCATGTCACAATAATCCTAATTGTGACATTTTTAGTATACTTAAGATGCTATAACATACATGCTCGCATAGTAACACAACTGTATGGAGAAGCTTTTAAGTTTATATAATTAAGGTGTGTCAGGTTGATTTTGTAACGGAAGTAGATAGAATTTAAGGTAGGTCTCTTTCATCAGAATGACCGTATATTTTCCAATCTTCCTTATTCTTTATTTGGTCCTGCTGATGACACTTAAGGGTGAAAACACGTAGCATTTCATAAAGGCAAATATTGCTTTTGTAATAAAAGAATTTTGTGTTGACTAAAATCATCTTTATTATCCAGGACTGCCTGTATATTTATTTCAACAGTTTGGCAGATTGAGCTGTGAACAATATATTTTAATAATATTTGTTAATTTAAACACAGTCAACGTATTATATATGCATATATGTGTATATAATAATTTAAGTGGTATTTGGAAGACTGCTGGATGTGTGGGTCAGTGTTCTTCTTCTAATCAGTTGTGATAGTTAACTTATAAGTCATTTACAGTCAGATCTGAAATTGAACTTCAAAAATGTTCTTGTTCTTAACAGTGCAATAACAGATTTAATAGTTATTCTGCTAGTACAGCTGTGTTTGTGAAATTGACCAAGTTGATTGGAGCACTTTTACTGATACATCTGTCTTGTGTAGGTAGTGCCTGGTTTGAATTTTGGCCAGGACCTCAGCTATACTTACAGAGGTTTTTGTGGTTTACTTCAATCTCTCCAGGCAATTTACAGGGCAGTGCTTCAAAATAGGAAGTGACTGCTTCCTTCCACATCCTTCTAGATTTAGTATTCACTAGTCATCCTGCTATTGACACTAGTCCCAACTACTGACAGCATTGTTAAGTAAGCCTTGAATAAAAAGGATTGTTTGTGGAAGTTGGGCTGTGTGAAATTGAGTGCCTTCCTAACTGTATAAAATGTTGTTACATCCTATCCCTCCATTTGTCATTTATGAGCCTTTCTGGCCTGTGTGTGACTTTGAAAGAGTAAAAAAAAAAAAAAAAATCCATGTCTACCATCACTAGTAGGATGATGATAAACTTCACCAGAATGGAGCTTCAGTTCTTTATTATATGGGAAATGGTATTTCTCACACTGACAAAGTTTCAGCTGTTTCAAAAGTGAAGGAAAGTAAAAAAGACATGCAAAAAATGTCAGTCAAACCTGACACAGTTTGCACCAAACTCAGCACCTTATCCATGCAGCACCACATCTGCCATATACTGTGACGTTACCACAGTATGCTTAATACTGTATATACTTATCATGATTTTCAGGTTTTCTCAAGAGAAGCTCAAGAGCTAGTAATGACTATTCCACTGACCGAACCATTGCCGTCTCAGTACTACGTTAAAGCTACCAGTGATCGGTGGTTGCGATCTGAGACATGCATTCCTCTAAACTTCCAACATCTCATTTTGCCAGAAAGTCATCCACCTCATACTGGTGTGTATTGTGTAATTTGTGGCTTCATGAATTTTACAGAGTACAAGAAGGTGCATACATATTTATTGTAAACAAAGAAGTCATGACCCATACTAATGCAAATTGTGTACTTTATGACTTCATGAATTTCACGAATGGAAAAAGATACCATATTTGTTATAACCAAAGATCGGTACCCAACTGATATCTAAATTTTGTTCATAACCATATGACAATCTTTTTATATCAGTTTGTCATTACATGTTTCAGTACCAGATATATTGCCCTTATTTTTGCCAACACCAGTTGCAGTACAACCTTATATCTGTGGAGCAGAGTCCTTCTTGTGAAACTGATAAATTCTGGGGCTACCCAAGAAATTCCTCACTCTTTGTGAAACATGAAGATTTTTTACCGTGTTCACAATAATCTGCCACTGGTCCCTGTCCACAGTCATCTGTCCCATTTTTGTGAAGATGCATCAAAATATTATCCTTCTTTCTGTTCCTAGTCCTTCTAGTGGTTTCTTGAAGCTTCCCAACTGAAACTATGTAAGCAATTCTTCATCTGTTCCACAACCAGTACAGTTCCTGCTCAGAAATTGTGATGCTTGTTGTTATAAAAACTTTCTAGTTTCTCCTTTTACTTCCCCACTCGTTTCCTCGGTACCTTATTCTTGAACACCTTCAGTCATTTTTTTTTTTTCCACTTTAACTCTCAACAAACAGCCTTTTAAATTCCAGTTAATCACTAAGTGTTTTTAAACTTTAACTTTAGCAAGGAACAGTGTATTCTCTCTGAGGATGATCTTATGATTGAAACATGTAGGAGCGTTTTAATGTAAAAGTATTAGAATTTTAAGTAATATATGTGTACATTAGTTGGTGTGTTAGTTAAATGATTCCATGTTTTTGTTACAGCTGGAACACTGGAAATTTAAATTCCCATTGTGGGACAGTGTTTTCCTCTTTAACCCTTCAGCATGGGGGCATTTAAAACCCAGTTCATACTGTGATGTGGGAAGGTTTTTCTACAGGGTATTTAAATTTTGAGCTAAATTGTGCAGGAGTCTATTCAAAATAATGTAGTTTTGTTAATAGTGGTTGGATTTCGATGAAACTTGAAACAAAATATTTAG
>Ga0136643_10017610_pt1 | contig 10760 bp, 9 predicted proteins | sample TergutLab28metaG_FD_96883 | JGI IMG/M metagenome (GOLD analysis project Ga0136643, IMG submission 96883) | Labiotermes labralis P1 segment gut microbial communities from Petit-Saut dam, French Guiana - Lab288 P1 (version 3) (version 3) | ecosystem: Host-associated > Arthropoda: Insects >... | reverse complement strand
GGGGGGGGGGGGGTTTCAACAAATTCAGTTGAGGTCAGAGGACGGAGAGAATGGGGATCTGGGGGAGGTAGCCCCCTAATCAGGGTTCTGGGGGCAGCTGTAATTTGGTACAAGAAATTTCATTTCATATAGCAAAAATTTTCTTAATTTTTGATACTTTAAAACTATTTATGATGGCAACCAATTTATTTGTCATTGCTAATGTAACACAATTGTGAACCTAGGTAGTTTAAGAATTTTACTGCCTTTTTTCCGAACGTCTTGCCGTGTTGGCATCCTAAATTCAGCAGTTTTTAACAGTTTTCACAATTGGGTTGAATTTGGCATGATTTTGGAGGGCCTTCAGAATTTTGGGGTGGGGTGGGGGAGGTTTGAACCCCCCCCCCACTGGTACGCCACTGTATACAATACATAATTAAAAGTTAAATGTAATGGTACATGTTTTTGTTAATTCAAAATAAAAGATAAGCCTAATAAGTCATTTTGAAGCTTAGTGTAATTTGATTTGAGTTGGTGGTCCGAAGTGAATTTTTATAGTCACATGTTTTCCCTGTGAACTATAATTTCAATTTGAGTTCTCTTTTCAGACCATTGTTGTATATGGAGGTTTTGAAAATACAGTTTACTAGCAGCATTAACAATATAATATAAGCAACTCCCAATTTTTCTGGGTGAATCAGTATTAGCATATTTAATCGAGAATTTTATGTATATAAAATTTGTCATTAGAGAAAGTTTAAGAAAATCCCCTGGAAAATGTTAGCAGAGCCTCAAACCTGCAGGGCACATTGTGAGAACCACTGCTGTGCCGCAATCTTGCCTGCTAAGGGTTAGGCAACCAAATGTGTGGTAAATTTTATGAACTTTTGGGTGTTCTCTATTTGCCCCAATATACTGTGTATGAAACCAGCAAGAAAGGTACATTTGGTATACATTAGAGTTTTAAATGTACATGTGGGGCTAGCAAGAAGTTATTTGGTAGAAAGAAAGTGTGTAATAAATGAATGAATTATTGAAGAATAGATGCCTATTAACAAACATGGAAAGGACATATATAAATTATTAAGGAAGTATGTGTTTATTTAAGAACATACGATGTTAATTCATAAATAAGCAAATGAAAGTTGTTGAATGTTATAATGGGTAAAATCAAGTATTAAATAAACTCTTACTCGTACTTTGATTACTCTAGAACTGTCTTCAATTATTATTTAACTTGCAATTTTTGCAGGTTCTTAGAGCTGATCCCTCCAAAGAGCAGACTGGAGGAAGAGTATGCATTGCTGAAAACTGAGCTTAGCAGTGTGGGCAGTCCAATTGTTTTCTGCCACAATGATCTGCTGCTGGCCAATGTCATCTACAATGCCGAGAAGAAGACTGTCACTTTTATTGATTATGAGTATTCCAACTACAACTATCAGGCCTTTGATATTGGCAACCATTTTGCTGAATTTGCTGGTAAGATTCTGTAGTCCTGTCCACTATAATTGGTGTAGGAAATATACTAGTTTCCAGGTTGTCATTTTATTCCTATGATTGTCAAAAATGAAATTACTTGAACTGCTGTTGGCATATTTAAGTAAAGATACAAATAAAGGTGATGCAGATAACATTTGTAATCATTTACTTCATTGTCTTTGCTCACTGTCTTATGTTAAATATTAATAAAACAAATTAATACAACACCATGTACTGAGGCAGGATTATTTGCTGTCCTCTGCCTGAAAATTTGGTTAGAATCTACTCAGTTGTGCCCAATTGGAAAAGCTTTTCTCAAACCCTGGTCCCAGTGGTTGGGAGTAGCTTTGCTTATTTGGCACAAATGAGTAGTGTTAACTTTACATATACAGTTGAGGAAGGGGGCTAATAATATCCCCATAAGGAATGTCTTATTAATTTTTATTATTTTAACACAAGACAATGGGCAATGTCAGTGAAGTAAGTGATTATAAATATGGTAGAACATTGTCAGAAACTTAGAGAAAGGAAAGTAGCCGTTTTCTAGGATGTATCTGTATGTAGTGTGGTACAAAATAGTCAACATTTTGTAGGAATCTGTGGGGTATATCATCAGAGTATGGGGGGAGGGGGGAGATGGAGGAAGTTTCTTTCTACCAAACTACATGGCGTAACATTCCAGAAGTCAGCATCCTTCTCAGTCTACACTTTTGGAACATCAGATCTTGCATGCAGAATGTGATAGTTGGGTGTGTACAAATAACTGCATGGTGTAGAGTCCTTCTTGAGAAGCTGATAGTTCCTCAGGCAGTCTCAGACATTTCCTGATTTTTGTGGAACCCGAAGCTTCATTACCAAGTTCACAAGCTATTCTCTGTCCTGAGCCATACAACTTTAATTCACACCCACTCATTCTGTTTCTTTAACGTGCATTCTAATATTACCCTATCTATGTCTAGGACTTGGTCGCTCACATTGAGGGAGGAATGTTGGCTGAGGGTGTTAGAGAATAGGGTGTTGAGGAGAATTTTTGTTCCTAAGAGGGACAAGGTAGCAAGGAATGGAGAAAACTACATAATGAGGAGCTTAATGATCTGTACTGCTCACCGGATATTGTTCTGTGATAAAATCGAGAAGAATGAGATGGGTGGTCCATGGAGTGCTTATGGGGGAAAGGAGAGGCATATACAGGGTTTTGGTTTGGAAACCCGAGGGAAAGAGACCACTTGGAAGACCCCGGCATAGATGGGAGGGTGATATTACGATGGATCTTCAGGAAGTGCAGTGTGGGGGTATGGACTGGATCGAGCTGGTTGCAGGCACTTGTGAGTGCGGTAATGAACCTTTTTGTTCCATAAAATTTGAGGAATTTCTTGACTAGGTGAAAACAAGTTAGCTTCTCAAGAAGGACTCTGTTCCATGGAGTGAGTAAGCAAGTAAGTAAGTAAGAATGTCTTGGTCTTCCACTCTTTCTCTTATCATAATGTTTCCCCATCTAAACCCTGCATCAGTTTCTGTTCCCCCACGCAGGTCACATGCCTCATCCATCCCATCTTCCTTCATTTGACCATCCTAACAATATATTGTGAGTACCGAGCATGAAGCTTTTCATTATCGTATTTTATCTAGCTTCCTGTTATTTCCTCCATATTAGCTCTGAACGTGCTCTGTTAATGAACACTTTTTTAATCTCTATCCTGCTCTCACTGTGAGAAATCAAGTTTCACACCCATACATTACAACAGTCAAAAGGGAAAATATGAATATCTTTGAAGATTTCAAATGAAACTTTTCTTTCCTGTGTATGTGGGAAAATACCAACATTGTGACAAAATTAATGTTTGGGTTTTTTTTAAGCATGTAAGTGAATTCTATGCTCACAAATTTGTGTACAGTAATGGAACACAATATCATCTAATATTTAACATATTGTTTTGCTGGATTTTGTATTCATAAAGGATAACAGAAATTGAAAGTTCCTGTTTGAGTGATAACAGAACCTTCTCCATACGGCACATAGAAAAGTAGGAGAGGGGTATCAGTTCTTCTGGGGTGTGATGTTGCATCACATCCCAGAAGAACTGATGCCTCAACCACACTGCCCCAGAAACTTAAAAACTTTCAAATATTTGAGAGCTTGTGTTACTATACAATTGCGAAGGATTGAACACTTCTGAAATGCTGGCCGCAGTACATTCTGGTCCATAAATGTAAGAGGTCTAGGAGAATCTGCAATTACTTGTCCATCACCAGGAACTTTCATAAATGAAATAGCTGTTTTGCTGCATGATACTAGAAGGGGGGTAGACTGGGTGTAAAATATATGTCAATATGTATATGTATATATATATATATATATAAGTAAATTTCTCTGTTTGTTCTGATACAGGTGTGGCAGATGTAGATTATGCAGCATACCCATCACCAGAATTTCAGCGTCACTGGTTACGTATTTACCTGGAAACATTTCACAGTACCACAGAGTTGTCTGGCGATAACGGTATAACTGAACGTGACATCAGTTGTCTTTATGTGCAAGTAAATAAATTTGCACTGGCAGCACACTTCCTGTGGGCAATATGGTCCCTCATACAAGCTGAACATTCCACCATAGACTTTGATTTCTTAGGGTAAGATAGTTGTTGTCTGTGTTCTGAACCACATGCAAATGAAAAACACTGCTCTCCATTTTACCATATATTCCTTGGACTACTACCAGAACAATTTTTATTAAGCAGTGCAAATAGTAAACATGTGTGTTATTTGACTTGGGTGTTCCATACTTGAGGCAAATGAAATACATTGAAGATATTCATAGTATTATTGCAAAGGTAATATTTGCCATGCATGTGTGTGTGTGTGTGTGTGTGTGTGTGGTAGAGTGATGTACAGTTCCATGCAGTGGCTGCTTTGCTGTGTGAAGGGGAGGGGACTGGGTGGACACAAGGGTGCCCTGAATATTACGACAAACAGAAAAGACACTACCCTTGCTGGTGACTGAACTCTGACCATCCAGTATGTAGCCAGTCTCTGTACTAAGTGAGCTCTCTCAGTTCTTGTAACCAAATAAGAAGGGGACACATGTTACAAGATTTTGAAGTATACATGTTGTCTTTATAAAAATGACTCCATGCTGAATCACTTTTTATAGATTCAAGGACAATTCATATTTGCATATTATCATTTTGATGGGCATTTCCCTAAAAAATACAAGAAAAATTATTATGTTGTAAATTGCATTTTGTAGCTAGCAGTTTATGAATTACTTGCCCACAAAATTGAATATTCTAGCAATCTTCATGGCATTCTCAAAGCTAATACACGTGCATGGAAGCATCAAAATCTTCCAAAACTCGGGCACAATTTATAGTAAAAATTATATGTATAAAACCCAACCTTGTCATCCTCAAAGCACTGCCATTCTACACACTTGCTTCAGTGGTCCCGACATTGTTGGGAACATTTCTGCCAGTCCCCTTCTGGTATGGCTGTGAGCCCTGTTGTTGCAGTATGTTGAATTTCTTCTATGAAAGCAATATAAAGACCTTTGAGCCCAGTCTTGAACCTTGAAAAAAAAAGAGAAGTTTCACAGAACAGTATTTAGAGAATATGGTGGATGGGGGATGGCTGGACCTTGTTTCTTCACCAGAAACTGCTGCAATGGGAGGAAAGTGTGACAGTCTTTATTTTTATGGTGCAGGATTGAATCATTTCTCCAGTCTTCTGCCAAACATCATCTTTTATATTCTCAGAACTTTGATATAAGAATTGGAATCCACTGTTTGTCCTGCAGGGACAAACTTATGTTGCACCACTCCCAAGCTGTTAACAATACAATCAGTATGACCTGCTGAAATATTGTGATCCATGGCCTTTACTTTCAGGGCAATGCATTAGTGTGTCATTCAAAGGACTGACATTTCATCTCAGGATCATAGACTCAAGACAATAAATTACCAGTAATAATCTTCAATAGGAAATCTGCTTCTTCAACTGATCATTCCAAGAATACAGCAGCAATAATATTCTCAATTTCCATCTGATTCTCTTTGGGAATATGTGGCATATGATGCATTGACATATTTTTCAGAATTCTCTGAACCACTCTGTCTGAGATGCTAAGTTTGTTGTCAATTGTATTTTGTGTCTTGATTATGTGAAATATGGTCACATTTTTATTGTTCCTTGACATGTTGGACTGTTATTTATTGTCTTATCATGATTTTTGACCATTTTAAAATCAATTTTACAAGTTGTACACAGCAGATTTTTAAGAGCATTAATTCCATAAAGGACACTGATGTTTACAAGAGTGTCTGCTGCAGATTTGCCAAGTCTGCACAATAACTTGATTTTTGCCCACTGGCTAAACTCAGACATTGTAAAAAGCAGTGATGACACACTTCCTCCTTATGGTCATATGCAGCACATTAACACATATAAAACTCTTCTGACTCCACAGAGAATTTTTTCCCCACAGATAGTGAACAATCTACCCCCAGTGAACTTCAGCACCTCTCAGAGTAATGGGAAGCCTGGTTATCCGAACAGAAATAAGTATGGAAGCTTTTAGAGCCCTCATTTTTCTAGTCATTTTACGTTTAACTGCCCGCGATAATTTTCTTTGTTGCCATAATGTTGGTTAAATTTAATGCGTTGAGAAAATACAGTTGAGAGAGTAAAGGCAATGTGAGTTTGTCTGATACCTAACTAAGAAATGTATTTAATTTGACTACTCCATTTAAATCATCTAGAACAACTGAGTCATTCAAGTGAGGTCTGATGTTCTTATAGCAGTGAACATTAAGATTTGTTTGGTAGACAGGTAGCAGCATTCCAGAGGAACCTGCTACCTCCAGCTTCATTGTCCAAAAGTGACTGTATTATGTGAAGTAGCCTTACCACAGATGAATACTGATATATAAGGTTCTTCAAGCAGTGAAATTTATAATTTTGGTCCCCTGTCCTGATGATGGGGGTAGCCTATTTATCTGGAACATTTATGCATATTTACCAAACTACATGTAGTTACATTCTAGTCTGGCACTCATATTACTTGGCTCTCACTTTCCTGGCAATGTGGGTGAGAGGGTTTGCTGGGAAAACTCCCTGTCTGTAGTTCATAGGTATATTTACCAGTTTTATATTTAACACACAATGTGCAACTGAGTGAGTGTACGTCACATAAAATGTTGGTGCAAAACCAAACTGAAATTAAATTATTTGATCTTAGAACAGTTATGAACTTTTCTAGACTCCAGACAGAAATATTTTACATTTGAATAATAGTTTGAGTATACAGGCTGTCAATTTTCTGTCCACTTTGGATGAAAAACAAATAAATCAAATTTTCTCAGCCATGAGTCTAGTTATAGATAAATATAAACAACTTTAAAATGTAAAGCAAATTCTTACTATTTGCAGGGGTTACATCTCTTGAAAAATCTTCACAAACGGTGAAAGACCTTACAGGAATAGCGGGGTTGGGAAAACCAAAAGCACATAATACATGATAGTATGTATATTCATGATTAATAAACATGAAAACTTGTGTGTTGGTGTTTATTGGAATGATGGTGTTTGTGGTTGAAAGTTTTCAGGGTGATAAAATTCTTTAGATTGCATGGCAGAGGAGGAAGACTGAAGACTTAGTATAGAAAGAAGTTACTGATTGCTTTGCCTCTTCTCTGTGTCCTCATACCTCCATATATGGTGCCATGACAGCCTTCATCTTTCTTAAATTTTAGATATCCATCCTTGAAATGATTGACATTAAAGGAATGATCAACTAACTCATCTGACATCTGGAGGCCTTTCTTCAGAACACAAGTACTCTACTAAGGCCTCTCCACAACAGCTTCAGAATCTCCTTCACATTTTGTTTGACTGAGCACCGTCAGCTCCTTAGGGTCTTCTTCAGTTAATTCAAAAGTGTGAGAGTGCAGAAATTCTAGGATATTAGCCTCCTCTAAATCTGGGAATCCTTCCCTTAGAACTTTGTAGGCTAATAGAAGGGTGTTTCTTATTTCACCCTGCTGGTTGCAGAATTCATAAAAGTCATTACCTGCCGCAGAACAAAGCTTCTTCCAACAGCCAGTCAGAGCCAGGGACTTCAGTTTGTCCTTAGATTCCTTAATATTTACCATGCACCCAGCCATGCTGCAAAGTTATCCTTCTCTCATATACCTGCAATATTTTGCAAGTGTGATGGTGTACTAGTTCATGAACATTGTGAGAATTTCCAGACTCAGTGGCTACAGAGAGTGGTGTTGCATAGGTACTGAACTTTGGCATTCCATAATCTAAGACCGAGATCATGCATCTGGCCTGGTGCAATATCTTCGACAAGGAGGACCTTGAGTGCTAGATTCTTGAACTTCGGGAGTTTTCAAATTAACCAGTATTGGCATGGCCTACTCCTCCTGCACAGCAACACTGAGTAACAACCACTTATCTCCCAGTCATATACACTAGACCCATTTCAGTTTTTTTTTAAAGGAAGAGGTCATGATGGCTTAGAAAAGAAATTTTAACACAAGACAGAGTGCTAGCCTTAGCACTTCCCTTCATATAGTCTTAATTTTGGAGGAGGGGGCAAGAATTATGAAAATTGTAAAAATTACAACTGAAGTACATTCTGCATTGTGTGTGTGGTGTATAAAAATGGTAGCTACTGAGTAAGAGAGGCAGACAGTTGTTGCCTGTTGCTTATTACTCAGTGTGCCTATACAAGCATAACCATGATGAGCAAGGGATCTATACAGCAGTGCACAAGAATTTGCAACAGTTATTAGTCTTCAGATAAGGAAAATTGTGATATGTGTACACATAGACAAGGAGGGTGTGCTATATATATATATATATATATATAAGTCTGACATGTATATATATATATATATATATGCTCAAAATTAATTAATTTAGATTCTTTTAGATTTGAAATCGAACTGTTATATTGCAATTCACTTGATAGATACGATAACCACCCAGTTACAATACTCATGAATGTATAATTTAATTCAGGCCAGGCTTCAAGAAACTGTGGCTGCTGGCTGCTGCCAACTCAGCAGATTCTCTTTTGTCCTTAGAGTAAAGAATGCTGTTTGTGCAGCTCATTTCCTTTGAGATATATACAGATACATATTTAAATATTATTCACAAGAGATTTTTACAATAAAAGATGAAATGGTTCACTTGAAGGGAATGTGAGCTTGTGTTGTTGATTCCAGGTACGCGGACATTCGTCTTAAGGAATACTTCGCACAGAGGGACCATTTTCTGTCACTTACTGTTGAAGATTTATGATAACCGGTGATGTGTAGTTTGAGGACAATCCACACGAACATCATAATTATGCATTTACTGCATTTAAATATTACTAATGATGTAACAGTTTCAACCATGCAGGAAAGAGATACATTTTTGTATTTCATTTCTGTATTCACTGTTCATTTATATATTACTCATTTATGTACTGAGAGTTTAATATTTAGATTTTATGTTGTGTTTTTATTATCTCGCAAATGAACAGGTGTAATTTGATAATAGGAATTGTTTCAGTCTTCTGTCACACTACAAGCACCAAACAGATCCATGTAAATACAGTATTCCTTGCATGTGCAATAAATATATAGCATCTGTTTTGTAGAGTGATATTAAAATGCAGAATCAATTGAAAAGATTGTCATTCACGTGCACATATCGTTGGTGTCACTGAGGACATATAAAATCATGCTCATGAACCCTTCTGAAAAATATAATTTACCAGCTGCCAAAATTTACAAGTTTGTGCTATCACAAAGTGAAATTTGTGCTTGTATATTCATTGAAATATAGAAATATATAATTTTTCATCAATGATAATTTTATTTTCTCAAAACTCTGGAAGTGTAATTGCTGACTTTGTCCCTGAGACCAGCGATGTATTTATTACATTGTCATATTTCAGGATTTTAGTCCTCACATCATTTATAAACGGGTTGGTGTATTTTAAATGTATTTTTCAATTCCAGTTCAAATCTTGGAAGGCTTACTGACATTTTGGACTGGTGTTTCTGTGGTTTCTCTCAGCCTCTTTAGAAAATTTTGGGATAGTGCCTTGAAGTAAGACTCAAGCTCCTCCTTCGAAATCTTCACTCACTCATTCACTCACCATGTGAGTAAACTCTGCAGTCAAAACATTGTAGTCAAATACTGTGGGAATTCATCAATCATTCGAGATACAGTACCTTCTTATAATGGGAAGGTAATGGTTTCAGATCTTGGTAGATTTTAGCATGAGCTGCAGAGCCCTGTGAATATTAAGTATGTATTATGAAAGGAATCATCACAATGCAGGTTCATGGGAAGTGCACCAATACTGTGATCTGTGAGCTTATTAATGTTGATATAAAACTTAATGAGTAAGGTAAAACAAGTAAGCATTGCTGGTTTGCACATACTCGGAATCTAAATATTTTAATGCTGAAAATACTACACAAGAATTTCATATCTCCCACAAGTAAATTGCCAGGACTGAATTTTAATCAAACATACTATCAATGTAAGAACTGACAGATTCTCGTTGGTAATCTGCAAGATGTCCAACAGAACACTGTATTCAGTATTTTCTTTTCTTCTTACATTTCATTCCCCCTACACTACAGTCAAGTCTCTGCAGCGTGTCTTCTGCTATGTAAGAGCCACTGAAGACCTGTTGACACTCAAATTGTTTTCACGGAACTTAAGAGTGTCTGAAGATGTGTGGAAACTGGTAATTCCCTCTTGAATCTGTAAATTCCCCTTTAAGCCCTAACACAATTCTTAACACTTAAACCAAACAGTTCTGCTGTTCCAGTATTTCAGTGTTTCCAGAGTAAAACTTGTGCCCTGATCAGTCATCATGTTTCAGATATCATGATATCTTAAATAAAGTGTCAAAATTTGCTTTTTAACCCTTATCCTGCTAACGTGGAGAATATGGTGAGCTCCTAGTATTGCCAGCAAATGGTAGATGGGATTTAACTCAGCATTTAACAGGTTAAAGTACAGTCAGTGTAAGTAACACTGCCTTCATATTACTAATCAGACTTTTCATCAGACATATTGTATATCAGCCCACACAACTGATCCATTCTGAAGCTTGATTATGTAGTTGCTTATGGTTTTTGTGAATTTGCCTCCATATTCTTTTTTTTTTTTTTTCATGAAATGATAGCACCTGCTATGAGCAAAATTTTTACTTAATAATTTTCCTTTCTTAATATATTATAACAAGGAAAAAATCCATCAACCATTTTATAGAAATTTTCAATATTAAATGT
>Ga0136643_10017606_pt1 | contig 10761 bp, 8 predicted proteins | sample TergutLab28metaG_FD_96883 | JGI IMG/M metagenome (GOLD analysis project Ga0136643, IMG submission 96883) | Labiotermes labralis P1 segment gut microbial communities from Petit-Saut dam, French Guiana - Lab288 P1 (version 3) (version 3) | ecosystem: Host-associated > Arthropoda: Insects >... | reverse complement strand
TTGTTAATTAAATAGAATTACTTTTATTAATTTCATTTTTTTTTTTACTACAAAACAGGTTAAAAAATTTTTTTTCACCCCCCCCCCCCCCTCCACCCGAGACATCTTAATGTTATTGTGTGTTTTGGTTTTGGGATTTTACTAAAGTGGGTTCCCTACTTGTAGGAACATGACATTCGGGATGCGGCTCAAGTTATGGAAAAAGAAAAGACAAGACAGGCGATAACGTTACACTGACGCGTGACTGGATTCACAGCACATATAACGGACCCCGACCCCTCCGCACTCTTCCAACACCGAAGGTCTGAAAGTTAAATAACTGGATTGACAGCACACAAGCAAGTCTGTCACGACGCGTTTAATAAGTCTCTTTCGAAGTACAGTAGAACTCCACTCATCCGGACGCTGGTTATCCAGATCGGTTTGGCTCTTCGGGTAATCTGTCGAAAATTCAACATAACTAACTTGCCCTGAAATTACCGGTTATCGGATCACTTACTGTACAGTGTTACGGCTTCTAGAACTTCAAATCAGGCTATTCGAAAGGTTTAGACGCAAGTACATACTTAAGTAGTAAGAGCAGACCTTCAAACAGCCAATGCAGCCTATTAAAAAAAACCAATTATCCGGATTTTCTGCCTATCCAGATGGCCCGCCGTCCCAATTAATCCGGATAAGTGGAGTTCTACTGTACTCATAGTAGGAGATTATTTACGCACAACGGTGTTTCAAGCTCAGGAAAATAACTGTCCAAAATTCCCTTCAGTATGGTAATCACATTACTCTGAATACCTTCAAATATTAAAACGGAGTTTCAGGTAGATAACAATAACGCAAAATCAAACTGGTGGGTCTTAGAAAACGCGTATCTAAAAAAATGCTTAACCAACAGTCCAGTACTCGATGAAACAATGTCATGGTGTACAATCAACTTTTCCAGGAAAATAACAACCATTTTCGACGAGTATGCTGCCTGAGACATTCGGAAAATTTAAGCACCCATTTTCGACAAATATGCCGCGAGACATTCGGAAACTCTAAGCTACAATTTACATTCCACTAAGAATTCTTGAGGGACTGTTTGGAGGTACGAAGTCATAATGGATAAACTTAAAGGTAAAGCTCTCCCTGTTCGCGCCATGGCGGCGTAAAGAGGAGTGGAGGTATAGCGCCACTCAATTTAACCTCCGTACTAGACGGACCCGACCGCTTTACCCCTGGGGAAATAACATCCGGTACCCATTAAAGAGTAGGTTGGGTGAACCTCGGAGACAATCTAGAAGCTTTAGAGAAGAAAAATCCCTTGCCTCTGCCAGGAATCGAACCACGATTCCTCGGTTTTCCAGCGCGTATCCTAACCTCTATACCAAAAAAAACGCTATCCCGGTTATTCATAATGGACAATTCCACCGCTATCAGAGCACAAAATGTTGGTTTTTACCGTACATTTCAACATTCATTCTTTGAAGGGTCTTGAGGCCGCCTCCGGACCGTTTCGGTGGAGACTTACGTGTTTTATTTCTGGGTCGTACTAAAAGACTCGAAAGCCTCAGCGCCATTTATAATTACTGTTTCCAAAAGGTCGGAATCTTCGGAGTATCATGCTGAAAAGCACGAGAAAATTTCTCCCCTCACTTCTGACAGACAAATACAGCACTTTTATAAGATTGAACGAATCTCGACCATTTGACAAATTTTGTGGGTTATGTAGTGACATAATCCATCACACACCACATCATCGTGCCGCCAGCTGCTGCAAACACATACCAAGCCGGTTATTTAACTGTCGTTCAGAAGCGTGTTTGCTCGAAACTCTGACCCTGACCCCACGGCAGGACCTCATTCCGGATCGTCTTCTTCTGGTTCTTTTGAATTTCTCCCAGGCGACAATATGAAACTTGATGGTGCAATGAGGTACATGTTTTGGGGCTTGCTTGCTTACTTATTCCATGCAGCAGAGTCCTTTTTGAGAAGCTAACCAGTTCTCAGCTAGTCAAGAAATTCCATGGGGCTAATTTCGAATTCAATTTATGACCTATGCACCAACAGGTACATAACACTATATAAAATAAATCTACGTTGCAATTCCTGAACAAAAACTGCGGATCTGGAAGCTTGCCACGACACATATAATCTCAGAAACTACTGAATCGACTTCAGTTTACTTAATACTGTGATGTGCACCAAAAGTTGTAAGACGCAATACGCTTTTGTGCGTATCGGTTCAATGCATTTAGTTCTTTACGTCAGACTCAAAATGTTACTAATTTTTTAAACCCATATGAAACATTAAGGTAATCCAAATGGTAATTAACATTCAGTTCCTACCTCCAGAAACAAACTGCGTCTCCACTACAAAGACAAACCACTTAAAGCTGTCGGGAAAGCAACTGGGCTTTAATCTGACAATCACAAGAAACATAAAACCGAGCGCTGTGGGGTTAAATGCCAAGTTTTTAGGCGCGTTCGCAAAATTGCGAAAAGCGACTATTAACTTTGTAATGTGTCTCTCCGTCCGCATGGAACTCGCCTCCCAGTGGACGGATTTTCATGAATTTTGATTTTTTACGTTCTTTTTACATTCCGTGCATTATGATGCAATTAACAAGACAAGCAATGTACCTACAACGCAACACTGAGGCGCGTTCGTGCAACCATTGTTGCAGTCGAAAAGCAATAAGAATTACATAATCTAAGTGTGTATTTGTAACCTTAGGTATACACCGCGCAATGCACATGCGCCATATCGTCATCTGCGGCCTGCACAGATCCACAAGATTTTTCAACATTATCTCATAAACGCCACAATCTTTAGGAAAACGTAATTGAATATAAAATGTGTGTTTTAGTTTTATCTACAACGTTTGTCTGAAACATATTTCATTCTAAGAAGAACTGAGTGAAATATAAAAAATGTATACTTCTCTTCATGTAACGTAACCATTATTCTTGTCAGATTTTAATGAAACCTAAATTTTCTTGGCAGATTTTCGAAAAATATGAAAATATAAATTTCATGGCAATCTGTCCAGTAGGAGTGGAGCTGCTCAATGCAGACAGGGGGATAGATGGTCAGAAGGGCAGCAGACCGACATGATGAAGCTAACAGTTGCTCTGCGCAATTTTGCGTATGCGCCTAATGACTCATGTAACACCAACAAATGCACTATTCTATAATTAATGCATACAATATTTTACAAAGCTGCTACATGTTCTGGCGTTCCCTCACCATCTTCAGGGAGCTGACACTAACATTTCTTTAAAACATACAGCAATACAATAGGTCATGCTGTGTTTTTTGTGTGCGTGCTTTGTGCATAGTTTCCATTAACTTTAATATGGGTATATTTAGGCATTAAATGGTTGAATCTGAAAGTTTAATTGAACTATATTGCTGTGTTTGTTTTAAATAATTTCTCCTTTGTGTTTAAGTAATCATGGATAATTCTTGCTTGTTGAGCATTTATGATGTTTACATTCCCTATTCTTTGCATTATTAACTCAAAATCTCAGGTACTACCAACCAATGCAATCTTCCATAGTTTATGCATAATATCTTTTACATAGCTCACACAAGTTTTGGCGTTATTTTTTCGCCACCTCTAGGGAACCGACACCAAAATTTATTTAGAACACACAGTAACTTTTACTGTTGTATGTTTTCAAGAAATCTTTTCATCATATGGGTCTATCAAGCCTTAAACAAATGAGCAGCAAGGCCAGTAAGGTACGAAAACTCCCGAAGAAACTCCAAGAGACTACACAATTGGATTGCTGCTAGGCAAGTTTACAAGGTTACAAACAATGATTACTGGCTTCATCATGCCTATCTGTCCACTGCTCCACGTGGAACAACCCGGATCCCACTGGGTGGAATTTTCATGAAATTTTGCGTTGGAAATGTTTACTAAAACTGTGGATCACATTCAAATTTTAAGTTGGCCAAAAAACAGACACTTTACAGGAAGACTAGCATACAAACATTACTGTCAACAGCAATCTGCTTTATTTCTTCATATGGTTTTGCATGATACAAAATCAGCAGACATATAAATGATAGATCCTGCTAAGAAATATAAAAATACACCATACCATTCTATAACACATACATCACTGTGACCAATAACAGAAGTGACCACAGTATATTAAACGGCATGATCAGCCGCAAGCGAACAGAAAGCAAGGCTTTGAATATGCCTCAGCGTTATGCTGTATGTACATTTCCTGTCTTGTTTAGGAGTTATGACCAATGCTGGTTTCGTTTTTTTCACCTACCATATTATGCACCTAGCCTATTATGACTTGGGAATGATTCAAACAAACAGTACCTAGGAGCATCTGGCAGGACTCCTTTGATGTGTTTACCAGAGAGATAAACCAGGCCCGTCGTCAAATTGCCTGGCAAGAACCTCAAAAACTACAGTTCTGCTGATCTGAACAGGACATTCTATACAGAAACTACGATAGTCTAAGCTTCCTGTCTTTGCCGATGAAGCTTATGCAGTGTCACTAGTAGATGAGATTTAGACCCTTGTTACAAAATTCCTTGACTGTACATCATTCAGATGTCTGCATTAAATTCCCTGACTGTACATCATTTGGCTGCCTTTTTTTACATGAAGGACAACGCATATTTCTTATGGACATAAAATAACACTGAACTTTGTACACTCAAGAACAAAGAAATGACCTAGTTAATGAATTTAAACATAGTTGTGAGTGGTAGTTACAGACATGACCTCAACCATTCAACAGTAATACTGATGACCCCCCCCCCCCTGGTCAACATTAGCATGTCATGGTTCTGAAATTCTTGAAATGCAACACAAATTCCATTTTTAATCAGAACATACGGTACCTTCAATACAAGCACGTGCCAAGTCTTTATAATCCTCTGCCCTTCACACAGTCTTACACTGACAAATTATAATACGAGGTAAAAGTCCCTGTTCTTAATTACACATCACTTTGTAAAGACGTATGGTAAGTGACAGTAGAGTTCCATGCACTGTTGGCCTTAATCCCATGGAAAGGTACACACTGTATTGGAGGATGGGTGGATTCCACAGCCAGCCTGAAAGTGGTGGTGAAAAGAAAAGTCTGTGCCTCTGGCGGCAACTGAACTCCTCCAGCCCGTTGCGTAGCCATGCAAGCTCCAGTTACAAGAATGAATTAATATAGGCGCTATACAGCTGTAAGTACAGCAGCGACAATTAAACCAGCACAACAAACTAGAAACTTACTAATGTTCAAGTGTGTTTTTTAACAATACTGTCAACTGCTGAGATTATATGGTGTCGGTGACAGATTAATGGATCAACATGCAGCACCAGTTGATTGATACTGATAGGGTAAAACCAAAGTACATGAAGAAAAATAACCTGTCCCAGTGCCAAGAAAGCGACCAATCACCAGAGACATGGCACAGCCCACCGTATGTATTAACATAGGCCACAATGATATTCGATTTCCATGTCCCCATCACCCTCCCAAACCAATCAAACCATATTTCACATTCATTAACACCTCAATTCTTTGCTGGCATTAATACCATCAGCACCACAAAACAGTGTCTCCAATAAATATGTCCACAAGAAACTCAGCTCATAATCTATGCCTCAAATATATATTTAAAAAAAAAGAGGTGAAAATAAGGGGTTCAAAACATGGCTTATGGTTAGTTTTAATCACCTGCATCACAGGCAAGGCAATGGTTGAATTAAACACAAATGTTACACAAAAGTTTTCAAGTTTGTCTTCCAAATGAGCCAGGATAAGGAACAAAATGAACAAAAAAAAATCCATTCACCAACTCCCCTCCTCTCTCGTGAACACACAGTGGTGTAGCTTGAGATTTTGGCTCCCACAGTCAGTGACTATGGCCACCTCTTAATATAAATTATGAACATCAAAAAAATTACAATTATTTTGTTTCCTTTGTCTTAATAAATTTAAAATTTGTTGGGTGCAGAGAATCAAAAAGATTCATTCAAAATATTCATTTCACAGCCCAGGACAGCCACACCACTTGCCCCCACCTGCTCCCAGCTATGCAACTGTGCACATAAAATGCAACTGTAACGGCCAAAAGGTACATTAAAACACATAACTATCACCTCTTAACACTGTAAGCTGAGGTATGAAAGCACTCATGCATGGGCAGGCAGGCACGTGCACACACACACACACACACACACACACACACACACACATACACGCATACACAAAATTGCTGCCTTGGCTCTAAGGAGTCCTGAACTGTTGGCACAAATATATCTGAAACTTAGGAAATGGAACAAAAATACATTTACATTTACATGAGTGTTTATTTCCGCTCTCAAAATCTATGCACAATACTGTAATCCCTTCCAGTCAACAAAGTTCATAATATCATCACACACATTAAGATCAACATATCTGTGAACTCAAATTCCAAATACTCATGCAGAAAGTCAGTAAAATAGCCCCAGATATGCACATTGTCTCACTGTACACAAGGAATACAAAGACCACAAAATTATACTGATAATCTATCGTACAAGCCTTACAAAAATGAGTAAGATGCATTACATATAGTCCCAAGTAATTAATGCACGACGACAAGATACTGTTGTGTAAAACTGCTTAGCTTCTGGAATTTGTCCATTGGCTGGCACCAAAAAGAGCCATTCTTAACCTCAGGACCTTTTTCTGGAGGACAGATATATATACAGCTCGTATTGCCTGAAATACCACATGATGGACAATGATGAGAGGCCAAGCAGTCCTGAATGTAATAATCATTCTCAGAACCCTACCAAACAGAAAATTACTAGTTTCGTGGGTTGGACCGTACCTTTAATGGTGTGGAAATTGAAAGCAGCCATTTTTCAGTCTCATTTACATGTATATGCACCTTCAGCACATAAAATTCTAGAGAAATTAATCAATGACAAATCATGCAAATCAGCCACTACATCTCAATAATTAATAACAATGTCATGATAAATAATACGTAAATCATGATACAAGATTTGTAAGATATCTTCTGCAATTAAACTGACTAACAGGCATCCCATTTAGTTGATGACCAGAAGTTCCAATACAATAACAGCATGATCAATTTGTCTCTGGACTTACTGCAATTACAAAAACATTCCTATATCAGGGGAAAGCAGAGCAGAATCTGCTGAATCATTCATTTTCATTTCAAGTCTTGAAGTTCCATCACTCTGGGTTACCACTTTGCAAAGTATGGTCCCATGTTTTGCCTTCCAGGAGTTGTTTATTACAAAATGGTAGAATGAAAGAACCTGCACGAGTGCCAATTTTGAAAGGTTTTTCAAAATAAAAAGTGGAGTAACACCAGTTAACAACACCAAATGTTCAGGACATCCATTCAAGTACAAAACAGAATAAAGTGTCGAGCCAGTGAAGGATAGCACCCATAGCTAAAAACACATCACAATTCATGACTGGTTAATGAGGTAGGGAATCTCATTCTGATCATGCCAAAATGTTTGGATATATGAATGCAGCATGTGATGGACTGCCAAAAAATCCATGCATCATCTGTTTACTGACAAGCACAAGCAAAATCATCAAAGTTGTGTGTGAAAACTACATGACTGTGCACTCACACCTTCCATAACTCCCCAGATTTACAGCTCGGTATGGTTTTATTTTTTTAAAACTAAAACTGGCAATTCGAAAACATCAACCGAAAACAGCCACAGGCTTCATTTCCATAACTGAGAACACAGGATTTCCAAACTTGTTTCCAACAAATTTTAGGCTATTGTGACCGTGCATCATAAACGTAGGGTGAAGAGAGAGGAACCAACGAGATGCAGCTAATCTGATGTTTATTATCAAACTTCTATCTCAACATGTTTTGGGCATCATTATGCCCATCATCAGGGGAACATGACCGTGTACTACTGCATATGCTGTTCTGCACTGTAACAAGAGGGGAAAAAAACTGTAAGATGTGAGAGCCATAGTGTCTTTGTGTGGAGTAATGAGTTGTAAACATACTCGGGATTGGTAATGGGTAGGGTGAGTACAGGTTGTGTACTCACCCCACCCATCACCTGCACACTCCCCCCTGGAAGCACCTAATATCACCTAGACCACACACCTCTCATCAAGCAGGCGCAACACATGCATTACAACACCCACATCCAATACACCAGATCTGACAGACATATGAATTAGATACAAATTAAACACCAGGGCATACACATATATACATGAAATCCCAACTATGTTTACAACTCATTACTCCACACAAAGAATACTATGGCTCTCACATCTTACAGTTCTTTCCCCCCTCTTGTTACAGCGCAGAACACCATATGCGGTAATACATGGTCTTGTTCGCCTGATGATGGGCATAATGATTCCCGAATGTTGAAATAGAAATTTGATAATAAACATCAGATTAGTTGCATCTTGTTGGTTTCTCTCTCTTCACCCTTGTTTTCAACAGTGACAAAAATGCCAGTCTTCCTGCATCAAGTTGCAACAGAACTACATATTTCTAAGGAGGCAGCACTGAATTAGTGAGTAAACCCAGTTATATCAAAGAAAAAACACAAGACAAAATATGCCATCACACCACATATTATGCATACACAATGTTGCAGAAAATGACAACTTTCTGATTAGAAAGGTATGTGTGACAAGGTCACACAACAGCTAAATAAAATATGCACTTTTATTCTCTACATTACAATAAAGGTAATACTGTTCGCTGTGTTGCTTCATCCTTACTGATGCTAACAAGACACATAAAAATGCATTCCTACATACAGTATCATGTGAACAAATTTTTTAGTAGTGTGTATAGTGCAGTCAATACACTCCATATACGCTACAGGCTGGATAATCTGGGTAACAGTTTTCTCCTCTCAAATTTCCAGACTGACTTAGGGCCCACCCATCCTCATAACCAATGAAAACAGGGACTCTTTCTGCAGGGCTAAAGCAGCCATGGTGTAAGGTCATCCACCCACCTCCATCTAGCACAAAGGTTAAGAATGACTGAAGTTACACCTTCACTCCCTCTATATGCCATCACAGAATGGACAAGGATAACTTTACCTTCTTCACCTTTTACCAGTTTCTCTATTATGCACATTTATAAGAATTATGATGTCAGTTTCACTGACATTCACAGAAATAAGGGGTCAAGGTGGAGACTAACAACTTATGTACCTTACACATGTTGATATGAACACATCATTTCAAATATATTATTGACTTTCTACCCTAATAATGCTGCAAGCCATTCTGACTAGGTGTGGGGGCATTCTATTTTGCAAACAAATTATTCAGCATTGTCAACACAGAGCCTTGCCACTGGACCTCACTTGTCTCACCAGTCCAACCAGTCCGAATTGTCATAAACCACCTGCCCAAGACCCATTTGAATATTATCCATTTCCTTACAGCAAAGTAGGGTGTCAATAAAAATCTAAAATTTAAAAATCTCAGGAAGTGTTCCACAGCACATTTTGCAATTTCTTTCCACAAAAGTTTACATTCCAATATCAAAGCCAGAGACTATCTGACACAGCTTACAAAAATATATCATTTACATCTGATATGTGGGATGGACTAAACACATATGTTACAAGACAGAACCTAAGAACACATTCTGGGAGAACTCTGCTGCATATGATTAAGAGCAGAGTATAATGTGTACTTACATGAGTGAACTGGGCAAAAATCCTATTATGTTCTTCTTGATAGTGTTTTCTGGCTTTCCGCTTCTCTGCATAGAGGGAGTTCAATTTATCCAAGCTCTTACTCTCCACTAAGTCTGCATTCTGTTTGATTAGTTTTGCAGTGTTCTCCAGTTCTTCCAGCATGCTCTTCCATGCCTGTGACAAATGACACACATTAATCATATACAACCTACAACAGTCCCCAGCTTCTGGTTGGTGTGTCCTGGAAGTCAATGCTTTCTCTGATTCTGGGTTACATGTCCTGAGGCTGAAAACAGTACCTTGGGCCATTCACCATATCATACTTCTTATATCCCTACAAACAATTAATGATAAAATGATGGAAGGACAAACTTGTGAGGTGCAAGCAAACCTAGAAAATATAATTCAGAGTCTTTAAATAATACATGGTAACAGATTTTTTAAAATTAAACTTTCACTCAGGCAAAGTTCTTTTTTAGCTTACAATTTTATGGCAGTAACTACTAAATCAATGGAGTTGGGCAGGTGATTTCATACACAACAATGCATCACAAATAAATCTATGAATTAAATTGGAAATATTATTTGTATATCAATGTTTACAATCATAGCTACTGTAGGAAAGTTTGAGGTTACAATCAACAAGTTTCATATAGACAGAATCTGCATGTTCTTTACATACATACATATAATAACTTAACAATAATAATATCACCTAACAGACCTGCAAGACTAAAAATCGATGCCCATAATCAAGAAGGTACCACATTCCTACAATTTCACACCCTCCATGCAGCAAATCTGTAGACCAAGCAAGTATTTTAAGATGGTGCATCAAAAAGTAAAGTGAATTTACCTGTAGAAACGCTGCAATCGACACACTGTAAAACACAGCAGTTTTCTCAGTAACTACATACTAGGCATTGTTACAGTGAGTCAGTACCTGGTTTAGTTAGTGTTGTGTTTGCTTGCAAATCTTTAAAGATGGCGGCATTGCTTTCAAATTCCACCATTGTAGAACAGTGTACTGTGATCTTTTTTTTTTTTTTTTTGTGGTTAGAAGACATAA
>Ga0136643_10017605_pt1 | contig 10761 bp, 6 predicted proteins | sample TergutLab28metaG_FD_96883 | JGI IMG/M metagenome (GOLD analysis project Ga0136643, IMG submission 96883) | Labiotermes labralis P1 segment gut microbial communities from Petit-Saut dam, French Guiana - Lab288 P1 (version 3) (version 3) | ecosystem: Host-associated > Arthropoda: Insects >... | reverse complement strand
ATCTATCTATCTTATCTATAAATCTTATCTATTAGCTTATCTCTCTATCTTATCTATCTATCTCATCTATCCATCTTATCTATTTATCCTATCAATCTATCTTATCTATCTTTCTTATCTATTTTACTTATCTAACCATGTTATCTATCTACCTACATATCAATCTATTTTTACATTTATCTCTTTATTCTTTTTATCTAATCTATCTAATCAAACTATATATTTTATCAATCCAATATATATGTCTAATCCATTTAAAATTTTTATCTATTCTATCTATTTAATCTTTCTTTCTAGTCTCTCTAATCTTTCTAAACTATTTATCTTATCTAATCTATCTATCTATTTATCTATCAATCTACCTAACTTATCTGATTTTGTTATCTGTCTATCTATATCTTTCTATTACCTATTTTTGCTATCTATGTCCCTTATCTCTCTATCATATCTATATTTCTTACCTATTAGCTTATCACTCTATCTTATCTATCTATCACATATATCCATCCTATCTATTTATCCTATCAATCTATCTTACCTATCTTTCTTATCTATCTATCTTATCCATACCTATTTATCTATCTATTTATTCATATCTATGCATCTAATCTATTTATCTAATCTATAAAATTTACCTATCTAATTTTTCAATCTAATCTATCAATCTAATCTATATAATCTATCTACCTCTTCTGTCTCCCTAATCTCTCTAACTTTTCTTCTGTATCTATCTACTTAATCTATCTAATCTATTAATATATTCTAATCCCTCTACCTAATCTCATCTACATATTTATGCATCTATTCTAATCTATTCATCTAATCCAATCTATACATCTAATATAATCCATCTTTTTACCCTATCCATCCATCATTCCTATCAATATAATCTATCCATTAATTTAATCTATCCACCTATCTAATCTATCCATCTATAAATTCTAAATATCTATCGAATGTATCTATCTCTCTAATCTCTCCATCTATCCAATATAATCTTTTTTCATTTTCTCCATCAATCCGATCTATCCAATCCATTCATCAATCTAATCTATCCGTGAATCGAAGCTTATATCTGCAAATCTATCTATATATCCAATCTATCCAATAATGCATCCTTCGTATATTTATCTATCTATTTATCTAATTATCCATCCATCCAACCATCCATCCATTTATCTATCAATATATATAACTATGTATCTATTTATTTATCTGTTTATCAATCCATGTATCTATCTATCTATCTATCTATCTATCTATCTTATTTACCTAGCTTTTCTCTCAATATTATCTGATTATCTAACTATCTCTCTTACCTATGTGTCTTATCTATGTACCTTATCAATTTATCTTATCTATACATGTTGTCTATTAGCTTATCTATCTATCTCATATATATATCTTTTCTCTCTAACTTATCTATTTTATCTATACAACTTATCTATCTATCATATCTATCTTTCTTATCTATCTTACTTATCTAACCTTCTTATCTATCTACCTACATATACATAAATTTTTACAATTATCTCTTTAATCTTTTTTTTCTAATCTATCTAATCAAACTATCTATTTTATCTATCCAATATATATGTCTAATCCATCTAATCTTTTTATCTAATCTATTTATCTAATCTTTCTCTCTAGTCTCTCTAATCTTTCTACCTAAACTAATTATGTTATCTATCTAATGTATATCTCTATCTATCCATTTTAACTATTTTTCTTGTCGGTCTATCTATTTATCTCTCTTACCTATGTGTCTTATCTATGTTCCTTATCTATCTATCTTATCTTAATATCTTATCTGTTTGCTTATCTCTTTATCTTATCTATAAATTTTATCTATCCATCTCATCTATCCATTTTATCTAACTATTCTACCAAACTATCTTATCTATCTTTCTTATCGATCAATCTTATCCATACATATTTATCTATCTATTTGTTCACCTATCTAATCTATTTATCTAATCTATCTAATCTTACTATCTACTTTATCAATTCAATATATATATCTAATTCATCTTATCTTTTTATCTAATTTATCTATCTAACTAATCTTCCTTTCTAGTCTCTCTAATCTTTCTAAACTATTTATCTTATCTATCTAATCTATCTATCTATCTAATTTATCTATTTTTTATCTGTCTATATATATTTTTCTATTACCTATGTGTCCTATTTATGTTCCTTATCTATCTATCTTATCTATATATCTTATCTATTAGCTTATCTCTCTATCTTAACTATCTCATATATCCATCTTATCTATTTATCCTATCAATCTATCTTATCTATTTTTATTATCTATCCATCTTATCCATACCTATTTATCTACCTATTTATTCATCTATCTATCAACCTAATCTTTTTATCTAATCTATATAATCTACCTATCTAAGTTTTCATTCTAATCTATCCATCTAATCTATATAATCTATCTATCTAATCTGTCTCCCTAATCTCTCTAAATTTTCTTCCTAATCTATCTTCCTTATCTATCTAATCAATCTCAACTATCTATCAAATCTAATCCCTCTACCTAATCTCATCTACATATTTATGCATCTAATCTTATCTATTCACCTAATCCAATCTATAATCTAAACTAATCCATCTTTTTAACCTATCCATCCATCTTACCTATCAATATAATCTATCTATTAATTTAATCTATCCACCTATCTAATCTATCCAAACTATATATCTATCGAATGTATCTATCTCTCTAATCTCTCCATCTATCCAATATAATTATTTTTAATTTTTTCCATCAATCCGATCTATCCAATCCATAAATCTATCTGATCTAACCATCATTTCAGGCTTATATCTACAAATCTATCTATATAACCAATCTATCCAATAATCCATCTTTCATATATCTATCTGTCTATCTATGTATCTATTTATCTACCTATCCATCCATCCAAACATCCATCGTTCCATCCATTTATCTATCAATCTATCTACCTACATATCTATTTATTTATCTATCTATCTATCTATCCATCTGTCTATCTATCTATGTATCTATCTATCTATCTTATTTACCTAGCTTATCTCTCAATATTATCTGTTTATCTAACTATCTCTCTTACCTATGTGTCTTATCTATGTACCTTATCAATCTATCTTATTTATACATGTTATCTATTAGCTTATCTATCTATCTTATCTTTATATCTTATCTCTTTATCTTATCTATAAATTTTATCTATTTATCTCATCTATCCATCTTATCTATCCTATCAAAGAACCTAATCTATCTTTCTTATCGATCCATCTTATCCATCTATTTATTCATCTATCTAATCTATTTATCTAATTTATCTAATCTACCTATCTATTTTAATCAATTCAATATATATATCTAATTCATCTTATCTTTTTATCTAATCTATCTATCTAATCTTTCTTTCTAGTCTCTCTAATCTTTCTAAGCAATTTATCTTATCTATTTAATTTATCTATCTATTCATTTATCTATCCATTTTTCTTATCTATTTTTGCTATCTGTCTATCTATTTTTTCTATTACCTGTGTCCTATCTATGTTCCTTATCTATCTATCTTATCCATATATCTTATCTATTAGCTTATCTCTCTTTCTTATCTATCTATCTCATATATCCATCTTATCTATTAATCCTATCAATCTATCTTATCTATCTTTCTTATCTCTCCATCTTACCCATACCTATTTATCTATCTATTTATTCATCTATCTATCCATCTAATCTATTTATCTAATCTATATAATCTATCTATCTAATCTGTCTCTCTAATCTCTCTAAATTTTCTTCCTAATCTATCTACCTTATCTATCTTATCAATCTAAACTATCATTCTATCTATCTAATCCCTCTACCTACTCTCATCTACATATTTATGCATCTAATCTAATCTATTCATCTAATCCAAACTATACATCTAATATTATCCATCTTTTTAACCTATCCATCCATCTTACCTCTCAATATAATCTATCCATTAATTTAATCTATCCACCCATCTAATCCATCCATCTATACAGTCTATATATATATCGAATTTATCTATCTCTCTAAACCCTCCATCTATCCAATATAATCATTTTTCATTGCCTCCATCAATCCGATCTATCCAATCCATTCATCTATCTAATCTATCCATCAATCCAGGCTTACATCTACAAATCCATCTGTCTATCCAATCTATCGAATAATCCATTCTTCATATATCTATCTATCTATTTATCTACCTATCCATCCATCCATCCATCCATTTATCTATCAATCTATCTACCTAAATATCTATCTATTTATCTATCTATCTATCCATGCATCTATCTATCTATCTATCTATCTACCTACCTATCTATCTGTTTATATTTCTATTTTTCTATCTATCTATCTATCTTATTTACCTAGCTTATCTCTCAATATTATCGGTTTATCAATCTCTCTTATCTATGTGTCTTATCTATGTAACTTATCAATCTATCTATCTATACATGTTATCTATTAGCTTATCTATCTATCTTATCTATATATCGTGTCGCCCTTACTTATCTACTTTATCTATACAACTTATCTGTCTATCCTATCTATCGCTCTTATCTATTTTACTTATCTAACCATCTTATCTATCTACCTACATATCTATCTATTTTTACATTTATCTCTTTAATCTTTTTATCTAATCTATCTAATCGAAATGTCTATTGTATCAATCCAATATATATGTCTAATCCATCTAATCTTTTTATCTAATCTATATATATATATATCTAACCTTTCTCTCTAGTCTCTCTAATCTTTCTACCTAATAAATTTATGTTATCTATCTAATGTGTCTCTCTATCTATCCATTTTAACTATTTTTCTTATCGGTCTATCTTTTCATCTCTCTTTATATGTGTCTTATCTATGTTCCTTATCTACGTATCTTATCTTTATATCTTATCTGTTTCCTTATTTCTTTATCTTATCTATAAATTTTATCTATCTATCTCATCTATCCGTCTTATGTATCTATCCCATCAAACTATCTTATCTACCCTTCTTATCGATCCATCTTACCCATACATATTTATCTATCTATCTATTCATCTATCTAATCTATTTATATAATCTACCTATCTATTTTATCAATTCTATATATATGTCAAATTCATCTGATCTGTTTATCTAATCTATCTATCTAATCTTTCTTTCTGGTCTCTCTATTCTTTCTACCTAAACTATTTATATTATCTATCTAATCTATATATCCATTTATCTACCTATCTTATCTATTTCTGTTATCAGTCTATTTATTTTTCTCTATTACCGATGTGTCCTATTTATGTTCCTTATCTATCTATCTTATCTATATATCTTATCTATTATCTTATCTCTCTATCTTATATATCTATCTCATCTAACCATCTTTAACTATTTATCCTATCAATCTATCTTATTATCTTTTTTATCTATCCATCTTATCCATACTTATTTATCTATCTATTTATTCATCTATCTATCCATCTAATCTATTTATCTAATCTTTATAATCTACCTATCTAATTTATCAATCTAATCTATCCATCTAATCTATATAATCTATCTGTCTAAACTGTCTCTCCAATCTCATTAAATTTTCTTCCTAATCTATCTACCTAATCTATCTAATCTATCTATCAAATCTATTCCCTCTACCTAATCTCATCTACATATTTATCCATCTAATCTAATCTATTCATCTAATTCAATCTTACATCTAATCTAATCCATCTTTTTAACCTATCCATCCATCTTACCTATCAATATAATCTATCCATTAATTTAAACTATCCACGTATGTAATCTATCCATCTATGAAATTTGTATATCTATCGAATATATCTATTTCTCTATACTCTCCATCTATCCCAAATAATCATTTTTCTCTTTCTCCATCAATCCGATCTTTCCAATCCATTCATCTATCTAATCTATCCATCAATCCAGGCTTACATCTACAAATCTATCTATGTATCTAATCTACCCAATAATCCATCTTTCATATATCTATCTATCTATTTATTTACCTATCCATCCATCAAACCATCCATTCATTTATCTATCTATCTATCTACCTACATATCTATCTATTTATCTATTTACCTATCCATGTATCTATCTATTTACCTATTTATCTATCTATCTATCAATTAATCCATCTATCTATCTATCTATCTATCTAACTCTCTATCTATCTATCTATCTATCTATCCATCTATCTATCCATCTATCTATCTATCTATCTATCTATCTATCTAAATTTCTATCTATCTGTCAATCTATCTATTTATCTATCTATCTAGCTATCTATCTATCTATCTATCTATCTACTTATCTATCTATCTATCCATCCATCCATTCATCTATGTATCTATCTATCTATCTTTCTATCTATCTATCTATGTTATTTACATCGCTTATCTCTTAATATTATCTGTTAATCAAACTATCTCTCTTAACTATATATCTTATCTATGTACCTTATCAATGTATCTTATCTATACATGTTATCTATTAGCTTATCTATCTATCTCATCCATATATCTTGTCTCTAACTTATCCATTTTATCTATACAACTTATCTATCTATCCTATCTATCTTTGTTATCTATCTTACTTATCTAACCTTCTTATCTATCTACTCACAAATCTATCTATTTTTACATTTATCTCTTAAATCTTTTTATTTAATCTATCTAATTAAACTATCTATTTTATCAATCCTATATATATGTTTATCCATCTAATCTTTTTATCTAATCTATCTATCTCACCATTCTCTCTAGTCTCTCTAATATTTCTACCTAATCTATTTATTTTATCTATCTAATATATCTATCTATCTAACCATCTTAACTATTTTTCTTATCGTTCTATCTATTTATCTCGCTTACCTATGTGTCTTATCTATGTTCCTTATCTATCTGTCTTATCTTTATATCTTATCTGTTTGCTTATCTCTTTATCTTATCTATAAATTTTATGTATCTATCTCATCTATCGATCTTATCTATCTATCCTATCAAACTATTTTATCTATCTTTCTTATTGATCCATCTTATCCATACATATTTATCTATCTATTTATTCATCTATACAATCTATTTATATAATTTATCTAATCTACCTATCTATTTTATCAATTCAATATATATCTAATTCATCTTATCTTTTATCTAATCTATCTATCTAATCTTTCTTTATAGTCTCTCTAATCTTTCTACCTAATCTATTTACCTTATCTATCTAATCTATCTATCTATTTGTCTATTTTTCATTCTTATCTATTTTTGTTATCTGTCTATCTATTTTTCTCTATTACCTATGTGTCCTATCTATGTTCTTTATCGTCCTATCTCATCTATATATCTTATCTATTAGCTTATCTCTATCTTATCTATCTATCTCATCTGTCCATCTTATCCATCTATCCTATCAATCTCTCTTTATTATCTATCCATCTTATCCATACTTATTTATCTATCTAATCTTCATCTATCTATCCATCTAATCTATTTATCTAATCTTTAAAATCTACCTATCTAATTTATCAATCTAATCTATCCATCTAATCTATATAATCAATCTATCTTGTCTGTCTCTCTACTCTCTCTCAATTTTCTTCCTAATCTATCTACCTTATCTATTTAATCTATCCATCTAATCTAATGTTTCTACCTAATCTCAACTACATATTTATGCATCTAATCTAATCTATTCATCTAATCAAATCTATACATCTAATCTAATTCATTTTTTAACCTATCCATCCGTCTTACCTATCAATATATTCTATCCATTAATTTAATCTATCCACCAATCTAATCCATCCATCTATACAGTCTATATATCTATCGAATATATCTATTTCTCCAATCTCTCCATCTATCCAATTTAATCATTTTTCATTTTTTCCATCAATCCGATTTACCCAAACCATTCATTTGTTTAATCTATCTATCAATCCAGGCTTACATCTACAAATCCAGCTATCTATCAAATCTATCCAATAATCCATCCTTCATATATCTATCTATCTATCTATCTATTTATCTACCTATCCATCCATCCAACCATCCATCCATTCATCCATCTATCTATCTATCTATCTACCTACATATCTATTTATTTATCTATCTATCTTTGTATCTATCTATCTCTATCTATCTATCTATCTATCCATCTATCTCTCTATCTATCTGTCTATCTATCTATCTATCTATTTATCTATTTTATTTACCTAGCTTATCTCTCAATATTATCTGTTTATCTAACTATCTCTTTATCTATGTGTCTTATCTTTGTACCTTATCAATCTATCTTATCTATTGATGTTATCTATTATCTTATCTATATTACTTGTCTCCCTTACTTATCTATTTTATCTATACAACTTAACTATCTATCCTATCTATCTTTCTTATCTATTTTACTTATCTAACCATCTTATCTATTTACCTACATATTTATCTATTTTTACATTTATCTCTTTAATCTTTATATCTAATCTATCTAATCAGACTATCTATTTTATCAATCCAATATATGTCTAATCCATCTAATCTTTTTATCTAATCTATCTAAACTTTTTCTCTAGTCTCTCTAATATTTCCTCATAATCTATTTATGTTATCTATCTAATGTATCTCTTTATCTATCCATCTTAACTATTTTTCTTATCGGTCTATCTATTTATCTCTCTTACCTATGTGTCTTATCTATGTTAATTATCTCTCGATCTTGTCTTTATATCTTATCGGTTTGCTTATCTCTTTATCTTATCTATAAATTTTATGTATCTATTTCATCTATCGATCTTATCTATCTATCCTATCAAACTATCTTATCTATCTTTCTTATCGATCCATCTTATCGATACATATTTATCTATCTATTTATTCTTATATCTAATCTATTTATCTAATCTATCTAATCTACCTATCCATTTTATCAATTCAATATATACGTGTATTTCATCTTATCTTTTATCTAATCTATCTATCTAATCTTTCTTTCTAGTCTCTCTATTCTTTCTACCTAAACTATTTATCTTATCTATCTAATTTATCTATCTATTTACTTATCTTATCTATTGTTGTTATCTGTCTATCTATTTATCTCTATTACCTATGTGTCCTATTTATGTTCTTTATCTTCCTATCTAACCTATATATCTTATCTATTAGCTTATATCTATCTTATCTACCTATCTCATCTATCCATCTTATCTATTTATCCTATCAATCTATCTTATCTATCTTTCATATCTATCCATTTTATCATACCTAATTATCAATCTATTTATTCATCTATCTATCCATCTAATCTATTTATCTAATCTATATTATCTACCTAACTAATTTATCAATCTAATCTATCCATCTAATCTATATAGTCAATCCATCTAATCTTTCTCTCTAATCTATCTAAATTGTCTTCCTATTCTATCTACCTTATTTATCTAATCTATGTATCTAATCTAATCTCTCTGCCTAATTTCATCTAAATATTTATTCATCTAATCTAATCTATTCATCTAATCCAATCTATACATCTAATCTAATCCATTTTTTAACCTATCCATCCATCTTACCTATCAATATAATCTATCCATTAATTTAATCTATACACCTATCTTTTTTTTTCATCCATCCAATCTATATATCTATCGAATATATCTATCTCTCTAATCACTCCATTTATCCTATATAATCATTTTTCATTTTCTCCATCAATCCCATCTTTCCAGTCCATTCATATATCTAATCTATCCCTCAATCCAGGCTTACATCTACAAATCTATCCATCTATCCAATCTATCCAATAATCCATCTTATATATATCTATCTATCTCTTTATCTACCTATCCATCCATCCAACCATCCATCCATCCATCCATTTATCTATCAATTAATCCACCTACATATCTATCTATTTATCTAACTATCTATCTATCTATCTATCTATCTTATCTGTCTATCTTTCTATCTCTGATACCTATGTTTCTTATCTATGTACCTTTTCTATCTGTCTTATCTATAAATCTTATCTATCTATCTTATCTATCTAACCTCTCTATCTATCTTATCTATCTTTCTTATCTATCCATCTTATCCATAACTATTTATCTATCTATTTATCCATCTATCTAATCTACTTACCTAATCTATCTAATCTACCTATCTAATTTATCAATCTAATCCATATATTCTTTTTATCTAATCTATCAATCTATCTAATCTGTCTCTCTAACCTCTCTCATCTTTCTATCTAATATATCTATCTAATCTATCTAATGTATCTATCTATCAATTCTATCTACCTAATTTTATCTATATGTTTATCCATCTAATCTAATCTATCCAACTAATCCAATCTATTCATCTAATCTAATCCATCTTTTAAATCTATTCATCTATCTAACCTATCCATCCAATCTATCCATCTATCTAATCTATATATCTATGCAATCTATATATCTAATGAATCTATCCATCTATCCAATCTATACATCTAACCAATCACTTCATCAATCCAATCTATCCGTCTATCCAATCTATACATCTATCTAATCCATCCATCAATCCATCAATCAAGTCTATCCAACTACACATTTATTCATCTATCCAGTCTATCCATCAATCCATCTATCTATCTATCTATCTATCTATCTATCTATCTATCTATCTATCTATCTATCTATCTATCTATCTATCTATCTATCTATCTAT
>Ga0136643_10017596_pt1 | contig 10763 bp, 6 predicted proteins | sample TergutLab28metaG_FD_96883 | JGI IMG/M metagenome (GOLD analysis project Ga0136643, IMG submission 96883) | Labiotermes labralis P1 segment gut microbial communities from Petit-Saut dam, French Guiana - Lab288 P1 (version 3) (version 3) | ecosystem: Host-associated > Arthropoda: Insects >... | reverse complement strand
GTTGCTCGACATTCATTTCCATGGCGAACATTAGCTATGTGTGTGTATATGTATACATATATACATATAAATACACAACCTGAAAATAACAATAACAGAAGCAACCTTAGCAATAATAATTATAACAAGAAAAAATCATTCACAGAAATCTTAGCCCTCATCATCATCATCATCACCACCACCAAAGCAAAGAAGAAACCCTGGACGTTCCTTGTGAACGAAGCAATTACCACCTGTCTTCCTGTATTGGAATAATAATAATAATAATAATAATTTCTTCACATGCAAATTCCACATAAAAGAATACTGCTTGAAAAGCTAGGAGTTGCTCAGATAGCCAAATATACCATGAGGTCTTTCATTCTTATGGGATGTTAATCAGCAATGGTTCATAGTTAACTGCCAATGGTTTGAAACAGGCTATCAATCCCACTGTCAAGGGTCAAGCATTCCAAGACAACTGCTGTCCAGAAACTTCAGTAGCTACCTACAAACCTATGCCACTAACATCCCAGAAGAACAATGACCTCAACTACACCCAACAGAGGCCTGAAATCTCACAACATACACCACTGATGGTCACAGTAGCCTGCCACTGGACCATATCCTGCCTCCTTCAAACCATTATACCATTCTCTTATGATTTACACCTAAGTGTTGCAAGCAATCTGTTCTGGACAAATGCATCTTTCACTGTTCCAAAGTGTGCTACACACTCTACCCATATAAACCTCCTTTCACTTGAGCATTGTAATAATTTTTGACGAAAAGTGCACATCAGAGCACCGATGTAGATTCAAGTGTTCTGGCACATGATGCCATGTCACTGCGCTAGTAGCTCCTAACAATTTGATGGATCACACTGCCTTCACATTACACACCTTATATTTTGAAAAACAACTACAGCATGTTCACTATGTCTTACACTGCCAACTTTTTAATTGTGGGCTCCTTCATCTTGAGCACACTACAGGCAGTCCAGGGATGTTTCTTGTTACAGGTCTATGTCACAACTGTCTAGTGTGTAGAGGTGGTGTTTCATTAATTATAATTTCAACCATTTTTGTATCACAATAAGAACAAGGTTGTATAGAAAATAATTGGAAATTTGATACTGGAAGCAGAATATGAAGAAACATAAAAATTATACGGCACATACGTTCATACACTTTGGATCATAATTAGAGCAGTTAAACCAAAGTTACGATGTGCTGAATGTGCTACCTGAATTTAAGAAACAAGAAAGTTATACAAAATGTTCAATGAGAAACCTTCCAGAAGGCGGGAGCTTAGGAGACAACCAAAGAGATTAGAATACAGTATTAAAATGTACAAAGATGTAGATAATTTGGTGCTAAGTTAGAAATTATGGCTTCAACATGGAGATGAATAATTCAACTCTAAAGACAATCAAATGCTCACAACACAATTTAGTGTACTCATTTGCAGTTTGGGGTTCTGTTCCTGAGATACTAAAACTTACATACTATACAATTCCACTTGCTTCTTCTGTTATGCACGCACATGTACATATGCACAATAGAGCAGCCAAAGTGGCTAATTTTGCACTCCCATGATGCAGTAGCAAAAGAAGCAGTTTTTCCACCCAGGTTTTTGCAGTATAAAGTGTGTTAAATAATGGAATTGCTTACTTCCTGTACTTTTTTTTTTTTTTTACTAACAAGAAAGAATGAAACATTCTGTCAATAGTTTCTCTCACATTGAACTGCAACAACATGATATATCTGCAGTATTATTTTAACCTCTTAAATGATACTATGGGAAGTAAACACAATTATTCAACTTTATCTTTAAATTCAAATGACTGCGAAAGCAAAAGAATGTCACATAGACACTGTATATTAATTACTAATCATGATGTGCATAGTGATCACATTAACCTTTTGGGGCCGGAATTATTTTTTTAATTTTAGCACACCCTGTATATAAAATGTGAATAATACAGAACCAAATATGTTAGAATTATGAAACAAACTGCACTTTGAAGAGAAAGAAACGGAGAGTATATACCGTGTTTAAAATATTCGGTACCTATATTTGTTCAATAAATATATAAAATGCAACTTTGGGGGTTAGTGGTGTGGTACGTCCGCTATAGTTGACGTTAGGCGTCTAAAGGTTAAGCATTAAATACTTATTAAATAGGGAAACAATGGTGGACATAATAAATATACAGTTTTGACATTCAATTATTATTATTATGGTGACCACAATGAAGAAGGATGAGATGCACAGAATGTGTAGCAGGCATGCCAAAGATGGTAAATCAGTATAAAATTTCAGTCACTGCTTAGAAGCTCTATGCAGAGGTGGGAAAATATGAGACTGGATTTGTAAACGGAACATTTTCAAGACTGAAGATGAAGACAGCCAATTGTTATAGAGGATAGTAGCAAATATGTTAAATTCACAGTCATAAACATCCAATCAATTATTCTCTTGCCATCGAAGGAGGCAGCAAGGCCAATAAACCTTCACAATCACAAAAATTATCCTTGTATTACGTGCAACAAAATCTGTAGCTTTGGAAGGATCTTCTAGAATGGTTTCCACCATAGGCAACTGATATGAGATTGGGCATTGAAGGTCACATCTCTATATTATCAAGTTCACTAAAAACAGTAGTACAACAGCTGGCACCTCAGGAGGTGAGAGAAATGTGTAGGCAATATCATGACGGATTTCAGAGGAAAGAGTAAGATGGTACGTACTAAGTCAATCTAGTTCCCGGTGTCTGGTGGCACGGCCTTGTGAACAGGGGGGAAGAAGAAGAAGAAAAGAGGATTCCATAAACTGTATGGAACTTAATACTCATCTAGGCTACTAACTGTTTCTCAAACATCCTGCTCCATGTAGTTAATTAATCATACGCCTGGGTGTAAACATGCAAGCCAAGTTATAAGAGTTTTCCTTGATAATTTGTGTTAAGTGAGGTTATGTGCCAATGCACTAATATGACAAAAACGATATTATGCTCAGTAAGTTTAAACTACATTTAAGTACATTCATCAAGAGACACTGTCACAAAACGAAATCCTTCAACAATTCCGAATACTTCACTGCAGAAAACTCTTATATATCACGAACACAAACGGTAGGTACCTTCTTCCTCAGTATATCCGTTGTATAGTTTGAAAAAATTACACTAGAAAATGTACACACTAATTACAATACCATTGACACCAACATCTTACTTGGAAAAATATTAATGTTACACAGACGTCTTTAAAATAAATATTTAGTTACATTCACAATAATCGGTCTCTTCGGCTCAACTAACGTACGAAACGCCACCGAGTAATCCACAGATTACCCATAACCTGCGTTCTTGATCGTGTAGGCACGGATATCACCCAAAGAGAGCCAAATGGCTAATGTAGTTCGGCTAAACAATCGTGCGGTTGAACAGTACGTGTATTAAAAAGAAGTATGGTGTGTTTAACTTTATAAAAGTACGGAAAAAAACGTCATTATGAAATACAGTGCACCGTAGGACACTGTGCTGTCACATCTCTCCTATTCGTACCTTTTGTTGCATTCCCTACTGTGAATCGATTGCCATTTTCTTTGTTGTGCCATTCGTGTTTGGTTGTCATGGTTACTGACGACGCATATATTTGTTAAAAGTTCATCACTGCTATTCGTTCAATATGGACTTTAGCCTAGACTTTTCTCCTGGGCGGAAGGTACAAGTGGAAAATATATAAAATCTGCATGCCCTGTTGTTCGCATTAATGCCACTTTCTACGGAGTTTATTGTCCGCTCTTGATATAATCGCATGGGACCCTTCATGATTACTTTCCTTTGCAAACACTTTCATACAATCCTCTGCAAGCACTTTCGGTAAAGATACGAATGCTGAGCTATTTTTTGTTAATTTTCTTACTCTGTTGCCATCTGTTTGATTTCCATTAAAAATTTTACTTCTTTTATTGTAACATTTACATCAAAACAATTTCCTCTAAATAAATGTATATAATGTGAACTCAAAGAGGATTTGGTTTGTTCATAGGCCCCGCCACGAAGAGGCCGAAGAGCAGGCGTCTCTAATACTAATATTGGAGCACTTCCTCATAGCCCAGAACGAGATGACATTGGTTCAACTTATGACATCATGGACAGTCCTACATCAAACTCTGCACGTTCATCAGGTTTCCTGAATAGTCCTCCTAAGGTGCTGAAAAATTAAAAGTACTTTAGATGATCAATCTTTAAACATAAAGAAATCTGCCCCTTATTGTGATAATGATGTGCAGAAATGCTTGTGGTAATTTAACTTCCTTTTTCAATGACATGTACGTTGTATTTCCCTACCCTTTCTGAATTTTTGGTTTATTTAGGAGCACCTTAGACTATGTATTAATGTATTATTAGACTACAGTGAATAACATTTAAATAATGTGGTAGCACCTGGTCAGTCTGTATTATTAATGTACTACTCTGTCATTTGCTTGCAAAATGATGAACCTTAGAACAGTCACCGTTACCACCACCAATTTATTATATTTATTATTATTATTATTATTATTATTGAGCAACAACCATACAATAGAATTAGAATTAGAATTAGAATAGCTTTTGGTTTTGAGCCCTTGCGGGTCTGATGCACCTAGACTTTAAAACAGGTCGTTTGTGCCCCATACTCTTATACTAGGTTAGAGGAGCCCTGTTCCTTTAACAAAGTTCCAGATGGCCCCCATACTTAGATTCATAACATCCTCAGGGTACAAAAAGAAGGAACCCAGATATGTATGTCGGAGTGAAGCCAAGGCCTCACCCTCACACAGAATGTGGACTGAGGTTTCCTCCTCAGTAACACCACTTAAATTCACAACATACTCAGGGTCAAAAAAAAAAACCCCAGCTATATATGTCAAAATAAAAACCCTCAAAATCCCTGGTAATGGAGCTCCCCTCCATGTTCCTCCAGCAGGGTCACTATGGAGAGAGATGTTCTGTGTCCAGAGCCAATGGTTCATTCATTCATTTATATTTATCGGAGTCCCCAAAAAGGAGCCCTCCGACGAAATGCGGGGAAAACATGTTGTTACCATCCAAAGAGCCCCACATGGACAGAAGGCCTATATACCTTGGTGTGTGGCCTGGTTCCCCAAGGGGATTGTTAATGACACTGCAATCTCTACCCCAGTGCCATGCAACCTTCAGCACAATACCTTCAAGCTTGGCTTGGATAGACCAGAGCCCTGTTAGCCACCATGTGTCATAGTAACCCTCAACAGGGTATACCCAGCATACCTGTTACTGCCTCCCACGTGACCCAGGGTTGAGTAGAGTACAAATCCACATAACCCTGAGGTACATACAAGGGGTTGGATTTATGGGAGGCAAGCAACAACCATAATCATTCATCTCATGTGCCTCTTTAATATCCCTTGACTGTATTTGACATGTTTTGTTGGTTTTTTTTTTTTTTTTTTATTTTGGACTTTGCAGGTCCTGTTCCTCCTCCCAGATCACGAAGAACTGGAGGTTGGGCTGATGAAGCCATTAAATCAGGAAAGTAAGTATCCTTTTGCAGCAGTTCATCATTTGCAGTGTGTGGTATGTTGTGGGTCCAGTTAAGCCAGGTAATGATTCTACAGTATTTCAGTCTTACCTACATGAACAGTTGCAAAAGTTATGCTAAAAAATATCCTGTGTTCATCAGAAAGTGAGAAAGAAGAAAATTTGTTTAGAGCTTTGAAAATTGATTTTTTGGAACACCTGTGCTTTTGCTGGGGGGGATTGTAACTTTTATTGAAACCTTTGTCCTTCAGCATGTTGCAGATACAAAACACTAAAATCCCCACCATAAAAGGAACCATTTTCCACGCTAAGACGAATGTGCATGGCAAACTGAAGGTAAACATTTTCATATCCTTCTTTGCCTGTTGCTCATTTAATAATGATGTCATTTGTTAAGATTATATAGTGTCAATGATACATGAATGAGGTGTGAGTGCAGTGCACTGGTGGAGTAATTGCAGGAAAACTTAATTCCTGGGACAGAAATCTGCCCCATTGCCTATTTGTCCACCATAATCCCACATGGACTGCCCTGGGATTGAACCAAGGCATATGTGGTTAGAAGCCTGCAACTAGTCACTTGAGCTGTGGAGTGGCTAATGTTTCTTGATACAAAACAAACTATACATCAAGAATGTATTCTCTCTAACAAGAAGTCTGTGAGCTATTCCACCCAGTTTATTAAATTTATGCTGTCGAACAGTAATGTTTAACAAAAATTGCTGAGAGTCTTTAGCCAGACTAGCGAATTTTTCACCACACATTTTATGATCCCACACAGGCCTTTTGTAAGATAATTTTTCCCAGAAACCTTTATGCAAGGATGTTTCCACAGTTTACAAAGCTTTGTTCATGCAGATTTTTTACTTACACAAAACTGAACATTCTTTGAAAGAATGTTAGAGACAAGGTGACGTGTGTATAAACTGAGAAGGATACAACTATGAAGGTAACCACACCGTCTGTGGTTAAAGAAGACATAGTCAATCATGTATGTTAATATATGGAAAGGAACTTCGCAAATTATTTCTTATAAGTCAGTTCCCATTTCCCCCATATATTAGAATTGTCAACCAAAAAAAAGTGTATTTTCTTAATTTTTTTTGTCTTCATGTTCTTATAATTGTTGTGTGCCATAATTTAATGATATTATTTCTTCTGAGTGAGTGCATGTTTATTCCATTTAAGTAATATAGTTTCAGCATGCATTGTAAGTGGTCTGTATTTCAATATGTCTTCCATATAAGTAAAAATGTAGGGGAAGACAATCTGGTGTAAGTTACAACTCTCTGACTGCCATTTTTGAGATAAATGTACCTATAAAAAAGAAATGCAATCTGCTGAGCTGTGAAACCTTTGGTATTGTTTCAGGAGACGAAGTGCCATCAACTTAACTGAACAGTAAGTATGATTTTTTAATATTCTTAAATAGTTGCAGTATACTGAATTATTAGTCTGATTTGTAGCACATTACATTCAAGTTTCAGATCTAACTACACTGGTTCCTGATTTCAGTATTCTGTGTTAATGTTTAGTGCAGTGATTGACACACAATTCTTTGAGTGGTACTCAAAGTATCAGGGCGTAGTGAATGTGGAAGAGTTAGGGACAATTTAAACATTAATTTTAAAACGAAATGGACACTTAAACTTAGTGCATAGTGTGACTACATCAACAAGTTTTATGATAATCGCAAGTATGTTAACAGATGAAAGCAACATACTTTTACTATGCTGTCATTTTCTGTTTTGTGCATAATACATGGTATGTTTAGTGTTTTATGGATGTGGTGAACCAAGTGGCATGGGGACAAGTCTTTCTGCAAGTAGTTTGGGTTTGTTCTGGCAGTTTGGCATCCTACCATTCTGCGTACTCATATTTTATTCACATACCATTGATGCGGGGGACTGTGGTGGCACAGTGGTTAAGGTGCTGTGCTACAAATTGGAAGGTCGCTGGTTCGATCCCAGCTGGTGTCAGTTGATTTTTCATTGACATAAAATCCTTCCGATCGCACTATTGCCCTGGGGTCAACTCAGCCTCTAAAAGAAATGAGTACCAGGAGTATTTTCTGGGGTTAAAGGCGGCTGGTGCGTAAGGCTGACAACCTACCACCATCCTGTGCTGTTGTCACGGAATCTAGGAACCTTAACTTCCTGGAACCCTCTGGGCCTGTAACGGGACTGCTTTACCTTTACCTTTTACCATTGATGCTGCATAACCTTAGTAACTAACAGACATGTTAAATGAAGCACTGGTAAACATATGTAACAGCAGCCTGAACTTGAGGACCCAAGGGAGTGATATCAGATGTAACAATTTATTTTTCATCACAGTGTCTTTAGAGGTAATGTACAGACTTCGTTCAATGACCCTGATTTCTTTTGCTGCATTGTTTTGAAAGAATGTGTATACTTTCCTTAACAGATCTGATTTTGAACCTGTGTAAGTAATTACGACTCCATCATTTCGTTGAGGTTACAGTCCCATAGGGTGTGATACAGTATACTTTGATAGATGCTCCCCAAACATTGTGACTGCAAATGGCACCACCGTGAGATCATATCTTGCTTTATTTAATTACTTAATTACTGTAACTGTCAGTTCAATTAATTTCCATTTATTATTCACTTGCTACCTGTCAACTAAACCTTTTTATGCTTATTAGGGAAAGATTTCGTGGACCTGACAGCAAAGGTGACTCAGATGATGGTAAGTGACCATACCACATATGTGAGAAAGTGGAGCTCATAATATGGCTTACTGAAGGTCATTCTGTAACTGGAAATTAAAAATTTGTTTCCATTTGACTGATTAAATGCAGGAATATTTCTAGAATTTATCATTGTAGGATATTGATCTAAGAATTTTCTGAACTAAGTTGTATATGTAAGTCTGCTTTAAACATAAAATATGTAACTTTTATGTTCTTGTGTATATTGATTGAAGTCATCTATCAAGAAGAGTGTGTATGAAAAAAATTAGCATCGTATGTTTGTGGAAGGAACATTATGCCTTTTCTCAGTAACAAAAATAAAATAGATGTACAGTAGATGTTACTGAAAGTTCAACTTTTTTAACTGTCATGCAAAATAACATATTTCTAGAATTGAGATTCAAATGCTGTATGTTACCTGTTAAGAGTCACAGACTCAAGGTATATATTTAGACTTGTAAATATTTTCATTTTTACCCCAAGAAAACATACTCCACTTATGTAAATCTTCTGCGTGAAGTCTGTCCAAGACATGAATCATAAACATTTGGTTACAAAACAGAAAAAATTAAATTTCCTACTACATTTTCTGTTGCAGAGTCCATAATTTCTGTTGGTGCATTCCTTTCAGATATCCCACTTATTCCAGATTTGGATGACATGCAGGATGAGGACCTGGCATCTGAAATAGCTCATGCCCCTGCGTAAGTGACTGTATTTGAGAGAATATTGTTATTGAAGCCACGGAATTAGTGAAGATTTACTGCCATGTATACTTTTATTACATTTTTTATTTATTTTTCATTTTTTACAGTTCTACTGTGAACCGAGTTGATACATATAAAGAACTGGATTCTGATCTCTTCAAGCACGCAACATTTGCAACTCTGGATGATGTCAGTTTACGTCTTCTTATTAAATCCCTAAATCTTGAATCAGAAATCAAGGAGGTTGGTGTGTTACTTAATCCTGAAGATTACTTATTTACTGGTATAGGTTTCTATATTATAATTGTTATTACTCTGTAGAAGTATACTTTAATATAAATAGAGAATTCTTGATTTCAAACTTTTGCTGTGTTCTGAATGTTGTATGCTTTCTTCTGGGTAATTCCCCGGTGTCTGAATTTTATATGCCAACGTTTCAGGACACTCTGTCCGTTCCATCTTCATACCTACCTGCCTATGAAGATGGAACAGAGTGTTCCGAGATGTCGGCATATAAAATTCAGATGCCGGGGAATTACCCACAAGAAAGCATACACCAATTTAATTCGACAGAGCTCTGATCTGGTAAGTATTTGGATTTCTGATGAGCAAGTAGGGAGGAATAAGTTAAAGGGGATTTTGAAGTGGGGTTGAACCCATAATTCCTTTCCCATGTATGGTCACAAGTAATATTAAAAGACAAATACATTAAATAAGATAAAATGAGCCTCACTGCTTGTAATGCCTGCCATTCACACACTTCAAAGTCTGAAACAACCGAGATGATATAAAGGAAAATGTTTGTGCTGACCACAGTTCATTAGAAATAGAAATGTTGGCAATGAGGATATTTGTGGCAGTAGTGTAACTATATTTCACTATTTGAATTTGGTTTGTCATAAGTTAACTATTTTTTGAAACCCCATCCATGAAAAAAAAAAGTACAGGTGATAATTTCAATAACTGTAACAGACAGGTCCTTTTGAATTTCAAAGTCAATACACTGAATTTTTCCGTGGTTGTTATACCAGCAAAACTATAACAGTGTGGATGTGCTGTATGGATGAAAATAGCAGGATATTCTTCTGTTTCAGCCTGACACTGCATGGACGTGGGATCTACTGTTTACAGATGTGGCTTCAGAACTGCATTATGAGTGGGAGAATAAAACACAGACTAATTTGGACACAGGTGCAACATCGCCATGAAAATGCTGCTGTATTTTAATTCACGTTATTAAAACTGTGCGATGACTGATGCACTGTAATGGTTTATATGGCTCACAAAAGGGATGAGTAATATGCCGTTGTGAACATGATCATAAACAGCAGGTCTGTGTAAAAGGTAGGGAATTTCCTGAGCAGCTGATCACCTGTTAATTTCTCAGGAAGAATTCTGCTCCATGGCATTAGTTAATTAGATGGGCAAATTTCTCCTTATTCCAAATAGAATTAATAAGTTTATGGGCCTCAGAATGAACCGTGCCTCCAGTAACCCTGACCTATAAAGTCTGTCAAAACAATGTAACCAAGTGTTAAGACCTTGTGAATCACTTCATAACATGTCAGTTTTTTACAGTAAGTTGCTAGCCACTTGCCCAAACCTAGTCTGGAGGAGCATCTACGTGGCCTGTCCAAGAAGTTCGTGCAGTATGTTTATAAGAACTTTATTTTACAAATTTTAGGATACATCAATGTGGTCCTCTTCAAAATACTCCCCATTTGACACAATACACTTGTCCCACCTCTGTTTCCATTGTTGGAAGCACCCTTGGAATTCCGCTTCTCTTAAG
>Ga0136643_10017594_pt1 | contig 10763 bp, 15 predicted proteins | sample TergutLab28metaG_FD_96883 | JGI IMG/M metagenome (GOLD analysis project Ga0136643, IMG submission 96883) | Labiotermes labralis P1 segment gut microbial communities from Petit-Saut dam, French Guiana - Lab288 P1 (version 3) (version 3) | ecosystem: Host-associated > Arthropoda: Insects >... | reverse complement strand
TTTGTCTTCCAGGTTGCTATCCAAAAATTTAAAGATCAAGATATATAGAACTATAATTCTGCCTGTTGTTTTGTATGGGTGTGAAGCTTGGTCGCTGACATTGTGGGAGGAAAGGAAGCTGAGGGTGTTTGAGAACATGGTGTTGAGGAAAATATTTGGACCTAGGAGGGACGAGGTAACGGGGAAATGGAAGAGACTGCATAACGAGGAGCTAAATGATTTGTACTCCTCACCCAATATTGTGCGGGTGATAAAACCGAGAAAAATGAGATGGGCTGGGCATGTGGCGCCTCCTGGATTATAACTCAGAATATGAAACTGACAAGGTGTACCATACAAGGAGGGTAAAATGCACCAACCTCCACTTTTCAAAAATAGTACAAAAGCATAGCCCAGTAGGTGGAAACACATACAAGAAGACTCCAGTTCTGACAGTACCAACTTGCCAAGCAACAGAAACAAAGCCCAATACAGAACGTGCTCCACTCTTGCATCAATTTCCACGATTTGTTACAGGTGTACAAAATTTCCCTTTCAGTTGTTGTAATTACCCTACATGACAGTCATTGAGTTCAGGTGTGTATTTTGTTGATTTATAGTCCTCAGAATTTTGTTTCTCTTCCTCATAGAGGTAACACTTCTCCCACCAGACCTCTTACTTCATCTCGTAAACTTTTTACCTTACACTTCAATAAATGGAGTTTTCCTTCACTCACTTTTTCTTGCCAGAAATTCTGCAACTTCAGAAAACAGCCCCAGTAATAAATGTGCAGACTGCAAAATCATTCAAGAAATACCAGACCAATTTAAATTCCAGTCATTAGCTACTACACTAAGCATTTTCTGGTGCTAGAGGACTAATCATATGGTACTGAAGTGCTGTCTTCATGTGATGGATATAGCCATTGTGTAGTAAGGGTGTCTTATTCCAAAATTCTGAAACTGGCATATAAATTACCAACTGGAAATCATAACACATACAATCACATTTTAAGACACACAGTTCACAGCAGTGCTATGCTGTGACCAAATATCATAGAATGTAGAGACATGCTCTCTCTTATCCCTTGAAGCTAGTAACAGTGAAGTTGATACTGCTGCATGGTAATAAAGATATGCACTACATCATCCTGGTAAAATCTCCCACACACATTAGAGTGTACTGGAATTGAGGCAATGTCTGCATGGGACAACAGGTGAAACACCAATGCCATTTGTGCATGAACATTGTTTGCAAACTGTACAATGACCAAAACATGTGGAGAAGCTTACATGAGATACAAGAACTGAGACTATTGCATATAAGTAGCCTTGAAATACTTCTTGACAATCTATTGAATCCATACCACTACTTATAGAATACACACCAGTTTCCAGATGATCTTCCTCTATGTATAACTACAATGCAACCACAATTTCAGTATTGAGTACCATGTGCCATTTCATAGTGACATATACCTTGAAAATGAAATGTTTCAGGACATACGCTACATAAAATCTATGCCCTTATTTTTTAAAATTGAGTCACACTATGGAGAGCTTGTGCATGACCTTTACTTCTTTACGTACAATATAACTACATATGTTCATTAGAAAATCTCTGAATGACAGACATTTTAATGCACCTGTAATAATAGTTCAATTTTGTAAAAAAAAGAAACCGTAGACTTATAATATGCATTAGCGAACTTCAAGAGACTGCTGATATTCTGTAACTTGCTGAAAAATCACTCACCCACTGGTGTGAAACTGCAAAGTTATCACCCCAACACTAGGATCGAAGCATAAAGAAAGAAAGAAGAAGAAAAACTAAGCTGTGGTAGTACAAATGGTTATACAAATAAATTGCGTATCTATGTGTCAAATACAATAGGATGCCACTATATAATACCAAAATTACTAATGGATGTAAACAATCTGGGAATAAATTCCAATTTTGCTACTTACACTATAATTAATCATTAATATTTGCAGGATATTACTGTTCACTCTTTTATAATTTATTACATAACTTCCCTTTTGTGGAACTAATTGATGGGAATTAACATGCACCTTCAGACTTCTTTGTAATCAAGGGAACAAACAATACCATATTTACTCAACTGCAGGATGAGGTTTACTCTTCATATTCAGTGTTTCAAAATGTGACATCATTGTACTTAAATAAGCGCATGAAGCACTGAACTGGACAATGATGAACGAGACCATGCCAATCCAAACAAAGGCCTGCACTGACCAGCTATCATGTAGAGATAAAAGAGAGAAAAGTGGACACTGTAGCAGTATTAGTTCTGATTCACGAGTGTTTAAGTCATTTACTATTCCATTAGAGTATCAGGCCATAAAGACAATGGCTATAAGCACAGTCTGCATTCAGAATGTTAATGTTATAAAGTTATGATGCAAAACTTAAACTAATGGTGATTAACTATGCAAAGAAAACAAATAATTGGAATGTAGAAAGGAATTTAATTGTTATGGAAATCAAATATACAGTGGAGGACAAAACAAACACAGAAGCTGATAAAGGCAAACTATTTCACTGCCCCAAACAAAGATATTTTGAAAAATCTGAAAAGGTAAGTGTCGAGTTTGTGTGTTTGAAGATAGAAAATGAAGTGCCACTTACACGTGAGACAATAAAATAAAATAAAACAAAATAAAAAGCACAGAAACTTGCCACATCACACATCTTATGGCATCATTTCAAGACCAACACAGGTTCATGGGTGTGCGTATGATGCAGAGGAATGGATTCTTCCTTCGTAGAAGCTTTGCTTTTCCAGAAATTGCCAGTTTGAAAAGAAGCTTGTTGCTTTTCAGGGGCATGTGAGTGGACTTGAAAAAAGAACAATGCTTCCTTCGCCAAGGAGGAAATGCTGACAACACATCTTCCATTTATGTCAAACACGCACGGCAAAATCTGTGGTGATTAAAGCACTGTGTTGTGGCAAGATGTGTATACCAGTCACATTGGTGATATTAGCAGATGGTAACAAGTTGCCACCATACATTATTCTAAACAGCAAAACAATGCCTAGGGACTACCTACAGGAATTACGATCATATGCCAACCTAAAGGTTGGATGACCAATGAAGCAGGGATGTCCTCCTGTGAAAATGCTGGTCTTGCATGCATTTATGAGACATTTATCACCAGAAATACACTGGCAGTTCCATTACACAGACCTTATTTTCGTACCTGGATGGATGACCAAACAACTACAGGTGCTGGATGTTGCTATAAACAGGCCGTTCAAAGACCACCTAAAGCAGCAGTGGAGTGAGTGGCTCTTGACAGGGGACCATTCTTTGACCCCAGTCAGAAGAATCAAGAAGTCCAATGTCCCTCTCCTTTGTCAGTGGCTTGTAGCAGTTTGGGAGTGCAACTCAACAGAACTGCTTGTGTGGGTTTTAAAAAGTGCTAAATATCCATTGCAACAGATGGGATTGATGAGGATATGTTGTGGAATGACAGTGGGGAGGATGGGAATGTTAGGAGTGGGTGTGAGGAAGATGAAGGCACCAGCAGTGAGAAACAGAGAGCGACACTGGGTGATGAACACAATCTGACAAGCTTTTTGTATGAAGTGTATTAAATTAATAGTAAAACACTTTTTTCTTTGCAGATATTTTTTTTGTAAGGTTGTCTTAGATTATAATCATCTGGCATTTGGATAAATACGGTAATTTAAAAACTACAAATGTTTTATGAGGAAGTAAATTTAGCACAGAAAGTCATCTCTCACCAACTGACTATCAAATATACAAGCAATACTTTCATACCCTGCAAATAACATACAATGCCTGTTCTAGTAAACTTTTATCCCAAATTTACACATAATCCAACTCCATTTTGAGTACTTTCTGGAACCTAACAGACGGCCATTTCTAGTACCTTGCACTTGCTTGCAACATAAACTACAAGAACAATCAAGACATTTCGAGAACCACTAAGCTTCAGACGCAAGGCTCCACGTAGTTCCCTGGGAAGAGACCTGTGATGCCATCCATAACACCTTCCCACCACCCATCATCGTTCTTCTTCAGAACATATATAACTGAGCTTTCTTGGAAACTCAGTTCATCTTCTTTATCTGCATAGTAGTCGTAGATCGCTACCACTGAAAGAAATAAGCAACACACATTTACTGTACAGTAAATATACAGTTGAACTGAAATCTGAGGACTTAGTTAAATATGAATTCCATTCACACTTTGTTGCCAAAAAGAAAAGAAACATCTTAAATTTAACACAATCAGATAACTTTAGATTTAATGTTTTTGTCACGAAAAGCATGATTTATTTAAATTTGAACACATTATGTTATGTTTTTTGTCTAATAAAAATGTGGTAAATGTAGTTAAGCTTTGATGCATGGCCAGAGTTCCCTCTCATCCACCATTTCACGACTGACTTTGGTCTTACTGTGCTTTGTGTGGAGGATGTAGTAAAAGCAACCTTAGTTACTCATACAACATTTAAGAACAAAAGCACATGCACAGCAAAATAACAATGCCATTATCAAATATGCTGCACATATGGAGAAGCATAAATATTGTAGTGGACAACACTAAAATAAAGGTATTTGACCTACACACTGACATGAGTATTAGGGTGCTTCAATTATGAGCACTGCACATAGTGAGTTAGGCAAGTACTCAAGTGATGTGACGTTTAATTTACTCCCTACTGTGTTAGTATTATGGCTTAAGTCTATTATAATGAAAATTAAAACCAGCGTGAAAAATTTACATTTTAACAAGCATTTATTATGGGCAGTTTTAAAACTAAAAAAGTCAATGACTGCTATTGTGGACAATGTCTAATATTTCAAGAATTTTTAAACATGTTCCAGAAACAGGATCTATTTCAGGCTTCAAGTGCTAAAGGAGGAGAGGTTCCTGTTCAGTGGGAGCTGTTAAAAAGAATTAGGCTCCATCACTCCCTTCAGACGCATCTGAAGGGAGTGTTATAATTAAGTGATTTTGGTACACAGGTTATGTCAGTAACTTAACTATGGCATGAACATGGATTAACTGTACAGCAGAATCCCAACCTTAGCTCATTTTTCAAGATCCATTCATCCATGTCCCATACACTACATATAAAAATATAAATAAAAAACATATTGAAAAAAAATAAATTTAGGGTGAACATAATGTTTCCCAAAACCACAGCTGTAAGTCTGTTTTATTCTGACACAACCACAAGTTTACATTTAAACTCCTTCTTACTTGAGAGGATATTTAAATTTAGCGAATGGTTTACAAAAAGCATACTATTTGAACAAAAGAGATAAAATTATGAAACAAACAGCATTTTGTGGAAAATAAAATGGAGATTATGCAGCATATCTTAAAAATCCAGTGAATTCCCTTGTTGTCTAAATACATAAAATGAAAATCCAGAAGTGTGTTCCTATGTGTTTGCGTTTAAGGTATAAAAATTTTATCCTATAGACAATTCTTAGATCAGTGTTCTACTGTACACAAAAAGTGACAAAAACTATCTTTATCTGAGAGGATATCACTCCACCATCCAGTTATGAGGTGGTACAAATGAAATTTATGTTCTTCAGTTGGTAGTAGCATTACCTTCTATCATCACCTTTGCATTTCACTGATTCTAGGAATGAGTGCTTGAGTAACTCAGTGTTATTATTTCTGTTCCCAAGTGCTGTTATTCCTGTTTGCCTATTATTCTTGTACATAAGGCCTACACACTGTTGCCTGCTGTGTTGTGCTCTACAAAGCAAGTCAGGATGCTTGATTAATGACTGAAATCATTGAAGAAGTGGAGAAAAATCTGACTGAGAATCGAATGGATCAACATAGTTAAATTTCTTGGATTAGCACCAACCAAAAAGTTAGGTGATGAATGCACTGAAGAAGGACCAGTGCAGAAGATGAAGAGGGAGAAAAGCACAACCTTGAACTAATGTGGAGTTTCACCAAAGCACACACTACTTAAAAAACCATTAAATCATTCTCTTATGCATACAGCACAGTGAGCATGATGAAGAGAACATTTCAGCTGAAATGTAAGACTTCAATAAATAGTTGCCAATTACAGATTTCTTAGGGAAAAAGTGATTTTCACACAGGTATTAGCAGAACTACCTTCCTATAGGCTTCTGTGGAAAATTTAGGATTTTCATTTTATATTGCTGTTATGTGCATCTGGCAAATTTTAATGCTTCCCCACAACCGTCATATTTCCACATCTGTTCTCTTTCCACAGTCTACTGAGAAACAAAGGATGAAGGTTTCACTCTAGCCTCAACATCCTGATGCAACATTATAGTCCACTGACAAAGACATAACCTCTGACATGAATACAATGATAGACACGATTTCAGTTGTGTCTGACATTGCTACCACCAATCCTGACAGCATCTGCACAGTGCACTCACAATATGCTACACCACACTCACTCAATCCACAGTCTAAAGGCAACATGTTGCCCATCGTACAGTGTTACGTTACCCACAGAGACGTTTGAAATGAGAAAAGGCCTTTACACCCTTTCCCTGGAAAAGCTGAGACAGAATACAAAAGAAATTTTGGAAAATTATGAGCTGTTAGTTCATGGAGACATACACTACTTTACTAAATCATTCTGTAAAAATGTGCAAAAAATGGCAACTTCTTGGCCTACGTTGTGAATTGCATTCTCTTGTAAATTCCTCCTATTATTATAAGTATATTTCTATTGCACATGATATATAGAAAAATTACATAATTAAAATTATACACATATGTACACTTAAATATTCTTTACTCTGATAATGAATATCATGTTGCCCACAAGCAGATCCAAGTTTGCCAAAGATGTCTATGCCACTTAAAAAGTTGAGGAGGTCTGCACTACATGAGTAGCTTGATGCTTTCAGGCTACACATAGCAGCAGATTTGTCACTCTCACTGACAGCAGCCATCTAGCGTCCCATCCCCTCATCACACCAGACATCACCATCCCCACATATGTTACCTCCTGGTCTGCCATCTATACCTTACCTGCTCCTGAAGTTTGTTAGTTAGACCATACCCATTATTACACAGGACTTCTAATGCATTTATTTACAGTTCACCTACAATCAGAAATGATGGGATCTCACCTTTCTCAATGTAATTCTTGGGTACCCAGCCTGGCAAGTCATCTTCATCTGGAACTATTGGCATCATTCTTCCAGTATGTGGACGACCAAACCCTGGGTGTTCATCCTCAGGCGGAGGTGGTGGTGGCAGTGGAGGTGAAACATTGCCAGAACGATGCTGATGATGCCCAGCCTGTGCTGGTGAATGATGATGAGGCAGAGTGTGGGAGTGGTGGATATGATGGAGACCAGTGTGGTCAACTGTGTCACCATCAGTACTATTCATCACAACTGACAGTGGAGATGGAGGAGCTAAAACAAGTAACACAACTGAGTCACATATACACAACACAAGTACAAACTACCAACTGTCCAACACAAGAATTTTCATGGAAATAGGTATCTGTACATAAATACAGTATTAAACACATGCATGAAGACACACACACACATACTTTATATTTTTATGATATTAACAATTTTATTTACGCTGTTCATGTATGGAAACCTGGTTCCATTTTTTACATTTCAAAACACAGAATTCTGAAATAATTTAAAGAATGACCAGTTGTTTATGAAGGGAACAGGATGTGACAGAATCATTTAAAATGACTATCATGGTGTTACCACATTCACTAACATAGGATATAAGCAGAGGGTGTTTCTAAACACAGAAGCAGGGTGCTGAGAAACCTACTTGGACCAAAGAAGCAAAAATTAGGAGGATGGTGACAAGTGCATGAGAAATCTGTGAAGTTTTCTTCTTCACCAAATATTATTAGGGTGATCAAATTACGCAGCACAAGATGGGCAGCGCAGATATAAGGACTGAATTATGGTCATTAAACCTTGAAGGGAAAAGGACACTTGGAAGAAAGAGGTGTAGACATAAGGATTATAACTACTGGGATGTTATAGAAATAGGGTGTGAATGTTCAGGTTTAATACTTCTGGCTGTGTATGGGGTCCATTAACAAGCCCTTTTGAATATGGTAATAAAACTTTCATTTTCATAAAAGCAGAACACAGCTTAATCGACCTGGCAAGCATCAGTTTCTCGGGAAATAGCTCATGGTGCTACCTTTACTAGCAACAAGACAAGCATGACAAACTCACGTGGCATGGAGTTGTGGTCCAGCATATATGAGTTGGCTGGTGGTGGAGGGGGAAGAGTCTGTGCGTGTGCTGATTGCACAGTCTGTTGAATGTTGTGTGGTATTGGGTGCACCATGCCAACTTGAGGGGGTGACATGGGAGGAGAGGGATGGGAAACATGCTGTTGAGTGTGATGAGGTAGCGTATGGGAATGCATGTGTGATGAAGGAGGCATTGGCAAGGTGCTATACCCTGCACCCCTCTCTCCTCGACGAGGATGTCCCAATGGATAGTTCGGCGCATAGTGACTTGGCACCTGTAAATGTCACATAATAGTCAGCAAGTGTACAAAACAGCACTCATCACCTTAAGTCAAAACCAATTAGCGTATCATTATTCAGCAAAATAAAAGAACTTTTTTATCCAACCACATCAGCACTAAATCCCTAGCTAATGTGCATTTCATTGAACAATGCTACCAAACCCTAAGATTTTACAGCATAGGAGACAGAGGGACAGATAGAAGGAAGGAAGGAAGGAAGGATGGATGTACAGACAGATAAATGAATGAGTAAAAAGCAGTGATGGAATGATACTGACAAAGGAAAACAGAAGTGGTTGGAGAAAAGCCTGCTCCACTATCACTTTGTCCACCACACATTCCCTATGAACTGGCCTGCTCAAAACTGGGTTTCCATGATGAGAGGCTGGTGGCTGAGTATGTTAGCTAACCTGGTGTATCTGACACAACACTGCAGTAAGCACTTACAGCACTGTACAAAAGCACATACAATATACAGAAAAGTAAGAAAAGGGAAGAACATTACTGGCATCATCATCATCAGAATTACACCTATTTGCTTTTTGTGGGTATTACAAAACATAATTTGTATATTTTCTTCAAGGTCTTCTAACCAACTTCTACCCATAGAATATGTTTAAATGTTTCTTACGACAAATGCTAAGAATTCACTCTTTCAGTGCCCTTCTGTACTTGCATAACATCATACAAAATGTATTAACATGAGTTTTAAACAGTAAACCTATATAACACATCAGCTGTTTTGTTTTTTACCATATCTCTTTGCTGCATATTGGACACAGTTTCAGTTATTTTTAAAAACAAATTATCTTCTATGAAGTAATATTGGTGCAAAAAAAAAAGTGTATCTGTACAGTACAGAGACCAGCTACTGACACCTTGTTTCACTCTTGCGAGGTTCTGACATACTTATACTAGTTGCTGACAACCACTTATAGCACTGAAACTGAAAAACATAACATATGTACCCACAGACTAAGTGATATCCCCCCCCCCAAATTCCTCATCCCCAAGGTGGTGCCCTTACAACAGCACATAAAGTTTAATATGTGATGTAATATGTACTTTCCTGAAACTTCAAGATTCTGAATGGTATCATCTTACATTTCAGTAAATAGGGTACTTCTTTCTCACATCTGAATATGAAATATTTTGTATATTTCTCAAACAAAGCCAATTTTGGTCACAGTTTAAAGAGTCCACATTAGTTTACTTTTATTTAATCCACAGTATGTTTGTGTTTCATCCAGTAAACATAAGTAAAACACAGTTCTTGGGAAATATTTGTAGAAATTGGTGGATGTATGCTCAAGAGGCAGGAGTACATTACCATATCATAAACTTGTTCCAAACAGAAAAACCTTAAGGAATGACCTCACAAACAATAAAGGGCATTTTCATAATGTTCATTTTAAAATCTACAACCAAAAACCTAAATTATTCAGTTACATTATCCTAACAGGGATTCTTCGAAGGGACAGCACAGAGGACTATATGGCCCTGGATGAGAGACTAGTGAGGCCTCTTGGTGAGAAACTTACAACTATGCTATTTTAAGTGATTTACCTAACTCCTGTCATTCTTATGCACTGTCAATGTCACATAGCCTTTGTCTCAGCTAACCAGAGTGGCACAAACAAATCAAGCAGAATAAGATCTAACCTGAGGTGGTGCTACAGCAGGTGGAGTCCTATATTCTCTGGATCCCTTACTCAGGCTGCCTCCTGTACGGACAGCCTGAGGTGGAGTTGGAGGTTTCGTTGTGGGAGCAGGACCTACCATAGCCCCCATGCCACTTGCCGATACTGAGCCGAGGGACTGGATACTACCCTGACTAGAGCCTCGCTGCTTAGAGCGGGGAGTACCTCCTGTAGATGTTGTTCTAACTCCATGGCCGACATCATCTAAGGCTGAAAATGCACAGTTCATGCAATGTCAACATTAGAAAGAATATTTTGGTTTGACAGGGAAAACAAAGGTGTGTGAAGCAACAAGATTATCAGACAGGTGACAACATGCTGACATCTTTACAGAAAGTCACAAAAATTACACTACAATATAACAAAAACATACCTGTGTAATCAATAGGCTTCCGTACATATTTAATTGGCTTCTCAGGATTAGCAGGGGCTATTATTTTGTACTGTCTAGTTGTGGTCTTGTTGGCTGTCAACACTCCAATTTCACGACGAGCCACTTTCTCTTTGTGAATCATCACTGTCTACAGATTAAAAAAAAAAAAAAAC
>Ga0136643_10017588_pt1 | contig 10765 bp, 9 predicted proteins | sample TergutLab28metaG_FD_96883 | JGI IMG/M metagenome (GOLD analysis project Ga0136643, IMG submission 96883) | Labiotermes labralis P1 segment gut microbial communities from Petit-Saut dam, French Guiana - Lab288 P1 (version 3) (version 3) | ecosystem: Host-associated > Arthropoda: Insects >... | reverse complement strand
TGGCCATTATCTCCGTAACCGTTCAACTTTGGACATAGGTGTTTTGGGTTATATCGGTATACTTTAACATAAGGAACACCCTCCCGAAGTCTGACACATTCCTCCTGGGACACCCTGTATATTGCGAGTTAAACTAAAGCTTTTATTAAGTGGATGTATAAATGGGGTTGCGTGTATATATGTACTTAGATGAAGACAATTTTTGTTACTTATTTGGTTGTGTTCTAAATTCCGAAGATTTTTTAAAAAGTATATTCTTTTCAGCTTGGAATTGACGAACAATCTATACTGTGATAAATCTTTCGAAAAAACGACTATTAACTTGTTAAACGCTAGCATGTCGAGGTTTAATTCGGAACTAAAGGTGAGAGCATGTCTCATGGTTCACATGAACAGCTGTGGGATTCATAACTACTTAACAAATGGCTACGAGGAAAGGAGGAAGAGGGCCAAAGGGTGAACGTCACTCCGACTTAGTTTTATGTGTAGAATATTTTGCGTATTCCTTGGAGCTTGCAGCTTTGTAACTTTGTAGTTGAGGCGCGAATAATTCATTTCCCCAATCTTTGTCACATTATCTTATAATGAGCCGAGATATTTCAGTAACTAAAGTGTGTGGTCTTCAGTTGGTTGAACATAAGACTCTTAGGGCAGAAAACTACGAAAATCACTAAATGCACTAACTTAACTTGTGATGCGAGATCGCTTTTCGACTACAGACATATTTCTGACGCAGAAGATTATGTACACCAGACCTGAATTTATCATTCTTCACTTTATTGCAGTAAAAATGATTTATCTTCAATACATTCTCATTCGATGGGACTCGAATATTTTTCAGCCTTCTGAGGAGTTTTAAGAATCGCTTTGAGTTTTTTCTTTTTGCTTTCAGCAGAAAATTGACTACATTTTGTGCTTGTGAATAGTTACCGCGTGAGTACTTATAAAGTGTCAATCAGTAATTATTCACTTTGTTAAACTGATGCGTATTAAATGTTCTTATTTTTACTCAAATATATTCCGAATAATACCTCAAAACTTGTAAATGCTTGCGACCCGTTTTTTTTTACGGTTTCTGATCTGCATAGGTTTCCGCAAAAAAATACGAGGATGATTTGATGTTTCTAATTAAAAGAATGTAGACCAAGTCATGTCCACACTAAGTTTTCTTACTCTTTGTCCGGAAAAGAATGATAATGTCATGAAAGTGCCTGAAACTGTAGCTGGCCTTCGTCCAGTATTCATTTTTTAACTCCCGACTATTTTTCTTTGAAAGCAAAGGTCACTGACTGGCTGTTGCGTATTAAAAAGCAGAAATTTACATAACATACGTCCTCGTAATTCTGCTTTTAAACTAGAACATTCATGCCACGAATATTAGAAATCGTAAGCGTCTTTTTGTAGAATATATAACACTGTTACTAAAATTATGATTTTTATATAAAGCATAGGGAAGTAAAATGATGAGAGAGTAGGGTATGTTTAAAGCAATTACAGAATACGCGTTGCTGTACAGTTTAGTAATCACTGCAAAATTTGATTTATTCGCCAGGAAAAAGAATACGAAGAACTGGGGTAAATTACGAGAATAGAATTGCCTCTCGAAATGCTGGCGTCCTCGCCGCTCATCCATCTTAACGCGGCTGTTAGCCAGAGAAAATTTTATCGAACAAAAATCTGGTATCTGGTATGTGGTTGGAGTTTGGATTCAGCACAGCTTGAATCAAAATAAAGACGCATTCCATTGTTGTTTTCGCTCTAACAACAATAAGTCCATGAAGGATGGTTCTTTCGAAGCTAATATTAGCTGCCACTACATCCGCATTTTCTTTGCCTTGTTCAGAAGAGCCAAGTACCCGTCTCGGTACTGTACCAGATGCACTCAGGCACATTTTTACGCCGCACACTTAACGTACCTTATGAATTTCTCCTACCTTCTACGTGTGAGGATCCCTATTGGCGCATTTCCTTCAGTTTTAGGACTGAAGTTGTGTCTCTTTTACCTTCAGTGTTAGTAGTAATATTAGGTTCTTCAGTTTCTCATTTACGTACCAAATTAACAACTTAAAACAAGTACAAAATCAGTATCTACAGACGAAAGTACTATACATTCATACAAAAACCAAAAAATAAAATAAGATAAAACAATACAAAACATTTAATTTTAATACGAAAAATGATTTAAAATTTAAAAAAAAATTGCGCGTAATTGTAATGAATATCCTATCATTGCTAACAAGGCGTTTAGTATCAAATATGCAAAAGGAAAAGGAACCTGAAAAATTCAATGTTTAATTTTCGTCAGGAGCAGAAGACATAATTCTACTTCAGTGTCCAAACTTGTTTTAGGGCTCAGTGAGTATCCGGGGTTCTATTCTCAGTGATCAAGTGGCCAGGAGTGAATTTTGTCCCTCAAACCACCCAGTGATAAGGTTAAAAATTATGGGTTATATATCTGTACTTTCTTGTACGCTCGTTTCCAAGCATAGGTACACATTTATCTGCATATATGAATATAATGTCTGCTTAAGACAAATAGTATTTTTCTAAATTCATAAGGACTGTGTTACAAAGCAAATTTGAAGCCTAAGCTCTTCTATCAGAAGTAAAAAAATGTGTAAGAAAGAGATTTTAATCGTAGTGAAAATTTACTTGTTATGTAATATCCCTAAAATTTGTTTGTTATATTAGCTTCCTTATCTACACTGAAGTTCAGTTGTCTTTATTTGTTTCATTACACAATTTTAGCTGCTCTTACTCACAAATTGCATCACCTAACTCATGAAGCAACCAATTTGTGAGAACTTAAAAATTTTCAGCAGGTAAAAAAAAACATAGTTTTTATGCAATCCGAAAGTTCCTTTACGTACGCATAGACGCCTCACCAGACTATAATATAACATATTTAGCCATATTTTTTCTTATTTTTTAATGTTAAGTTTGTATAATATTCTCTTACCTATGATGCAGTCTACGAAGTTGTTCTGTTTCCTTAGTGTGTTCAGTTTATTGTAGGCCTAACCATTTTTTATTCATTCGTCTGTGCCAAAGTTTCGTCAGCTCCATAGGCACGCTTATTTCTTTAATAACCTCTGCTAAATTAGAGAGTGAGTAAGATATGAAGCTTATTATTTTCTTCTTTTCCAGCAACGTTCAACTGTACTGTATTTTAACAAGTAAAGGTAAAGTTTTCCCGTTACAGGCCCGGTGTGGCCCAGAGGGTGGGTAGAGTTATAGCTCTACTCTTCCATGACCTTGGCACTAGAAGGGAGTGAGTGGTCAGCAGCACGCCCCGGCTGCGCTTTACCCCCGGGAAAAATCCGGTACCCATTTTACAGGAGGCTGGGTGGGGCCCAGGGCCGGTCCGGACGGGCGGAAAATCTCGTCCTCATTGGGATTTGATCCCAGACCGTCCAGCCCGTAGCTCAGTCGCTATACCGACTGAGCTACCAGGCCCACTATTTTAACAAGTATACGTCTTAATTTATCCCAGATGTGCCAGGTTAAAATCTCGTTCGGGATACCTACAGCCCTGCTGAGATTATGTATTGCTGTTTTTCAGCTTTTCAAGCAAATAGGCACACCGCCACATTAAGTGTCAAACATGCCATTGCGGTTTCTTCAAAGTTCTGTCTAATTCATTCAGTATCGTACAAGCTGTATACAGTGTACAGAATAGTTGGAGCTCCTGAGAGGTGCCTAAGTAAATTATAAAGTAATAAAACACAGCAAGGATAAATGACTTCTCAACAGTTTGACCATAAATATATCTCAACGTTTATTTATCTGCTGAGACATTACTGAATTCAAACACGTACGTCCTTTGAACGTGATGTTGATATGTGTGGTGCCAGTATTGTTTGTGTAGGCACACCTGATGCTGTAAGCAGATTATGGTGACGTACGCTACATGTATACGTTTGTTTATATGGGGTGGGATGGTTATGCGAGAAGTAGGTCAGTCGTGTCGTGATGGGCTGGCGCTTCATTACGACGTGATCTGCTCCACTGCACGACTGACACTTTGTGAGGTCGCTGGGGGTTAGCAGAGGTTACATTACCCTCGCTCACGAAACATGGTAAAGGAATAAGGATATGTCTGGTTCTGGTGGCACTCTGTGATCTTCATCTGTATGCCTGGAGATTGTTATTGAAGTTATTGGACCTTATCTTTCAGTGCATACGTGTCACTGGTGCCCATGTTTATTTTGCCGAAAGTAACATGCTACCCCCGGGGGCTGAATGCGGAAATGTATGTACCTTATCTGTCACTGAAGCACACTGCTGGGCTCGTAGCAGGCCGCTGCCCAAACTCTGTACAAGGCAGTTTATGTCATTAAGGGAAGAAATACTCACAAGCTATAGCATTATTATTATTATTATGTAAACTCCCATTTGAAGTCTCATTATTGCACATACAGGACATAAGGGACTGTTGTTCATTACTGGCAAAATTTACAAAATCATTTATGTCTACTAATAAGGCACGTTATGGCACTGGACATCTATTCATCAGGTTCTACTTTCCTTGTTCGAAAATCGGAGGGTAACTTCTTATGATTTCTCTAAAAATATGTCTGATTTTCAGGTAACGCTAACTGATTTCCAAACTAAAGGTCGAGATCCTGCGAAATATTTTTTCTTCAGATATTACTAGTATATGTAGGCCTGTCAAATTTTTGTAACTTCAATTTTTAACTTTTCTATATTATGGGTTATCAAAGTCAGATCTTTTATCGGTGTCAGCAGAAACAACGAATTCAGTATTGCAGTATAGCCGCAGCACATCTGGCTGAATGTTTATAAGAACATCGAACTCCTTTTCTAAAAAAAAAAACATTAAATATGTCTGCTGAATTTTAGTTAGTTCCTTATATATCCAATTAACTGCTCGGACAGTGACTTATAATAAGATAACCTACGTCTTTTATGCACAGTCATTCCACGGTCTATTCTGTACTGCCTGTGCATCATTTCGAATTTTATTGCGTGTAATTTTGCTATCTGAAAAACACATAAATTTGATGGACAAACAAAAAAGAAGTAAACTACCATTTTATGTATAGAGGTAATTAGGATGACACACGGATATGTGGCACTAACATTAGATGTCATTCAGTAAATGAAGCCCTTCTTCATTCTTTAAGTATTCAAAGAAATTTTGATTTCGGAATATACAGATTTCTTATGATAGGTTGATTAGACAGGAAATATACTTTTAAGCTAACATTCAGGCGCGATCGTGCAACCATTGTTGTAGTGGAAGAGCAGTAAATATTACATGTTCCGATTGTGTATCTGTAGCCTTAGTTATAGATCAGGCAATTCGCATCCGCCCTATTGTAGTTTGTGGCCTCTCCGACTACAATATTTCTCTACGTTATGGTATATACGGCATGATTTTCGAAAGAAATTTATTGAACATAAAATATATGTCTTGATTTTCTCCATAAATTTGCCTGAAACATTTCCCATTCTAAGACGAACTGGACAAGATATGATCAGAGATGTATTTTACGATTTTCGAACCGTGCATTGTGATATACCTATGTAATAAGTACCAAGCACATCCTGCCATTGACCCGACAGCTTACATGGATGCATGAAAGAAATACCATAAAACTGCATATACAAGTCTTCCTGAGGATGAAAACTTGGATGTTCGAAACGTATCGAAGACACTATAATTAAATTAAAACGTTAGAGTAAAATGTTTGCATTTTGTTGGTTTTTATTACATAAAAAAAGAATATTGATCGCCATGTAATGTACCCGTTATTCTTGTTGGATTTTAATGAACCTTGAATTTTCTTGACATTTTTTCTAAAGAAGCTCAGATATAAAATTTCATTAAAATCCGTCCAGTAGGAGCCGAGTTGTTCCATGCGGACCGTCGGACAGAAGAAAGGACGGTCCGACGGACGGACGAAGCTAATAGTCGCTTTTCGCATTTGTGCGAACGCGCCTAAAACAGCTGGTCCTGAACGAAATATGTAACGATCTTCTTTAATTCCTCCAAAATGCTGATTCCTTAAAAAGAAACACGGTTATATCCATCAACATTTTTCATAATTTCTTCATCACAATTATCCTATAGTTAATCTTTTTAATCTGTGCCGTCTTTGGTATCCTAGACAAGTAAGTTACACAGCTGAATAAGAATGTGACAGTCCACTGATTGTACCTGCGGGACACACCTGACTTATTTGTATAAAAAGAAAGAAACAAAAAAAAAGTTCTGTGCTTGTGCGTGTTTGTGTGAAATAGGTCGCCGGCCTTGGATTGCTTTGTAATTTGCACCCACTGTAGCTCGATAATAGACTTGTACACGGCCCTTGTTGCTGCCTGTACACACCACATTTAGTTTTCGTGCTCACTTCAACGAATACATGCACACATACGGCCTCTATTTTCATTACAGTACATAAAATCATCTGGAGTATCGCAATATAAAAGTATGAGTGAATGTAAAATATTTGCGAATTACGACTAAATAAACTTTCGCTGTAAGTTATTTGAATCATCCATTTCATAAAGTTATGTGGTTCTGTGGGTGTTAACTGTTGTTTTATGGTATTGTGTAATGTCATGACGAGTGGTTTTAGAGATCGTTACCTACATTTTGGAGGAAAATATTGCCTCCATCTTCAGGGTAGATACATTGATAATTGAGGCAGCACTTTCCACATTTCAGTTGTCCCAAACCATATAAAGTTTACCCGAGAAAAATATCAATTAATTTAGAATACTGTGTAGATGTTGTCTCATCTTTAACACCTTCTGCATCTAACAAAGAAAAACACAAAGAATTTCGTCACAATGCTTTCGATATGCTCAAATTGTGATTGTGGATTTAACATAAGGCTCATAAAGTAAAGGAAATTGTTAAATATCAATTAGGGTTAAAAATTGTGATCTAATTTAACGTTACATCCTTTACAATGAAACACACACAATAACGAAATTTTAGATTTTTCCTTTCATAGCAGTACTACGAGCATGCAGATATAATATTTTAAAGTGGTCTGGACCGTGGTACAAATATTATCAAGAAATCTGGCAACCACTTTAAAATTATAGACTCCCGAAATGTGACAACAAGGGAATTCCATACTGTGGAACCACAATTCTGGGGTGACCTGCGTAACTTGCCGTTTGACAAGTATTTATTTTGAATTTCGGTAATTTCTGTAATTAAGTTGAGGGTATTAGACGTCAATATACAAAATTCTGTCGCCTGGGTGACCAGCCGCCCGGGATGTGAGCACCCATAATCTAGATTCTTCTTGGACTGCTTGACCCTTGAAAATGGGATTGATAGTTTTTCTCGAAGCGTCGTAAAATAATGACCAATCTACGCCGCGTAGAGTCCAAAGGGAGCGCAGATATCTATATATTGAAACTTCGTGACCCTCAGTGTACGTAGAAGACACATATATGAAACGATCATTTATTTTGTCGCTTTGAATGTCTGTATGATTTTTGTACACGATAGAACTCAGGTAACTGCTGTAAATATGTTAATGTAATCAGGAAGCCATAATTATGCACCCTCTACATACAACCAAACAAAATTAAAAAGGGACTAGTAATGGGGCTTTGCGAGTCAACACTGCGGTGCCCCTTAAGACTAAGTTATGATGCCGGACCGAGCGCTGGCTACAGGACGCACAATAATGGTGGCCTTTGATGTGAAGCTTATTGATATCAGAACGGTGAAAGTGACGTGCAGGTCTTCCTGTCCACTGGATCTGGGTTCATTTATTACTGCATATTTAATTCTACAGCTTCAAGGCGTACTCTTTCATGGCATAAAGAAGGAGCCAATAAAACCCGACCCAACGTATTGTTTCCGGTTTTAATTAGCCCTAGTATTGTTAAGTAGGGACCATCACATTTGTTTTAACATGCAAAATATGAACTGTTAATAAACTGTAAAACGGTATACCTCCCATGCTCTCTGACACCGTATTGCTTCATGTGTGGTGAAATGGAAGCTTCGTAAACGTGCGTTACGTTGCAGATTTCTATCACACTTTTGCCTTTCACCAGTCTGAAATATCCGCACAGACACATGAATACCTTTCCCGTTTATCAATGACTGCTACCCCACTAAATATTCGGCATCGCCTGCAGGTTAAAGCGTTATTGTCTGTAACTTTTACAATTACGGGCAGGGCTTTTTTTGTTTTGTTTTGGGAACGTGAAGCACACAGAGCTACTCCATGTATTCTTCAGTCCTTGGAATTCATATCTAAAATACTATATTATTTACGAAAGCTATTAGACTGCATTCTGAAAGATATCAAGTTCTTACACGCAACAGAATTAGACGGTAAACATTTGGGAAGAAGTTTCAAATATTTTCTTAATTATTACACTTCAGTTTACTCTTAAATTCCCTCGGCGCTTTCTTCCGTTGCTTGAGTTTCTCCAGCTGTTAATTTGGACTCATTTCCTCTCCCCATACGAGTTGCATGTCACTATCAAATTGCATCTTGCATTTATCTGATCATCCAAACTGTATTACATGAGAAGAGAAACATCCGGAATTCCGAATTACGTAAATTCTCTGATTCTTCCCTTAGTTCCTTTGTGCGAGGTTCAAATATTTCATCCTGTGATCTTTATTTTGAATTTAGCTGACGTTCATGAAGTTCGTAATTACATAAACACTTAGCTTTATTTAGACATATGTTCTTGGAGATGTTAGTCGGCTGTGTTGTGCAATCATAACCGAGGTGCTTGGACGTAGGGTGACCCAAATTCATTTTGTTACCGCTAGATTTCTTCCCCACTAAAGCTTCTTATTTTCGCTCGAGAGTTACCTGGTTCTACTGTCGTCTTCCCTTTCTAAGACTTACCGTAATTTCACTCATTTTATCAGATCGAATATAAAGGTAACGACTTTTGTCACGATTTTCTTCTGCCACATCTTTATATACTAATTATACATTGTTGTGTTGTATCCTAATTCGATGCCATATGCCTTACGCAGTTGAGTTAGCAACAAACAAGGTTATGGTGACTAGATTGTGGCCCGCCGGCACAGGAAATGTGACGTTATTAACGGCAAAGTAAGAGAAGTAAAGGCCCGCACTGGGCTGCACGTAACTGCCTATGTAATGAATATCGGGTCATTTTTCGGGGCACAAAGCTGACCATTCGCAATCAACTAGTTTAGGAGTTCAGAATAACTGGAGGTATACTTCCACTTCAAGTGAGCATTTATTACTTACAAAGCAGCAATTTTACTTTTAACTAAAAAAATCAAATATTTGTTAGAAACGTATGTTATGTTTCGTATGCTGACTCCATGCTATGTAGTAGCTTTTGTGTAAGGCTAAAAACAATGAGCATAGGATTCAGAAAGTTAATATGGATGTGAGAGAACCAAGGAATATAAGGACTAAAACCTGCTCTCTACTCGGCCACTAGTAGATTTAAGGCTCTGTACAGTTGCAAAATTTACATTCTCCATTGACATGCCCATCGAAATCACAGTTTAAGAAGGTAACTGTACGTGCTATATAGTGATACTAAAACTTATTCCGTCGATGGTTTTTAAATATTCATCCCCCCCCCCACCCTGGGTATTTCTCGCAGGTTGCAAATTGTAAATATTCTGTTACTTCATTTCTACAGTGCCATCGTTTTACTGCTTCTTGCATATAGCTGTGCCTTGTGTGTTCGGCTGTTCCTCCTTTTCGTTGAGATATTCATGGAAAGACTCAGGATACGGCGTTCTACTTCCCCAAATAAAATTTTATGACAGCATTAGAAGCGTCATTGTTTGTCATAATGGTACATCAGGTACCGGGCGACAGAAAAAAAAAGAAAATATATTAGCAAAGAATAATTTTTCAAGAGGGTCAGTTCACAATAATCTTTTTTATACTAGCCTGTATACTTTATTCATATTTCAAGCTTAATGTTAACAACAGTACACAAAACCATAAAAGGCTTAAGTTGATAATATAGGCAGGTAGAGAGAGTAATACATGTAGGGAGAGTTGATGAGGCTAAGTAGATAAAATGACTGAATAAAAGCCGCCGAAAATGATTTGGAATTGTGAATCTTTATGAGAAAGGAGACTTCAGTTTCAGCAGACTCTACTTGATTGTCCAACAGACGGTACAAGCTCTAACAATAGATTCTGGAGTTCGTGAATAAAAGGAATGAAATTCGTGTGGCGTACGGAAACACTGACAGCTATTTTATCATAACTGGTTTGTGTTTTTGTAAGCTTGAAGGAATATTCGATGTGGTTGTTGCGTAATTGTGCGAAAGCATTTGGAATTTAAATTAAGTTGCAGCGAAACGGAGTTTAGGTGTGGTGAAAATTTGTACCAGTTAACATTATGTTACTGGTGCAGTGTTTATTAGACAGTCCGTTACTTTCACAAGAGAACGTATGGTACATGTTAGGCTTCGACTATGTCGGACTTAAACCAATCTTGTATAAAAATTTATGCCCCCGAATAAAATTAGGCAGTAAAATTTTACGATGCCAACAGGAATTTTATTTGTATAAGTAGATGTTTTCTGGCTCCAGTATGTGCTGTTTATTGTGAAAATTCGATGTATGTATGTATGTATGTATGTATGTACGTACGTACGTATGTATGTATGTATGTATGTATGTATGTATGTATATGTATGTATGTATGTATGTATGTATGTATGTATGTATGTATGTATGTATGTATGTATGTATGTATGTATGTATGTATGTGTGTATGTATGTGTGTATGTATGTGTGTA
>Ga0136643_10017586_pt1 | contig 10766 bp, 6 predicted proteins | sample TergutLab28metaG_FD_96883 | JGI IMG/M metagenome (GOLD analysis project Ga0136643, IMG submission 96883) | Labiotermes labralis P1 segment gut microbial communities from Petit-Saut dam, French Guiana - Lab288 P1 (version 3) (version 3) | ecosystem: Host-associated > Arthropoda: Insects >... | reverse complement strand
CGAAACATGTAGAGAGTGAATGACGACTACCCATGAAAATAAAGGATAGTCTACAAGTGACATCGTGTTGGTTATTTTAAAGAATTACAATGATGCACGGAACAATGAATGTAAAATTTATTATAACCTTATCTGTACCTGGTATTTCCCACTGTAACAAACGGTGATCTCGCAAATGACCGCGTGACTGTTACATAACTGAGTGCAGGAAATGTAGTTACCAGTAGTGAAATATGGTTTTTATTTGTTCGCTGCACTACTGAACGTGCACACGTCAATGGACTGTACGAGTATTCCGATTGTATGGGGTGTCCCAACGAGAGCCCAAGATTTAATTTTGTAATAAATTCTTCACAATAATAAAACGTTGTTCCTTGGTGTAGCGTTCCATGACTACTAATCGCAAAAAATGACAAATGACGACAGAAGTTAAAATTTTCAGTGCCGCCAACCTAACAGAGCGACAATGGCGCGCCACTTTAAATCTTGCGCTCTTGTTGGGATATCCTGTACAATAACCGACTAACTAACAAACTCCATGAGTGAAGTACTTGAGAAGCTGTTGGTAGTTCAGGTTGTCAACAAATTCCTGTTCTTGGAATTTCGAAGTTCACAATATGCCCTCCATTGAATCCGATCCTGAACCCCACACGTTTCAACCTCAAAATCCCTTTTAACGTTGCAGTGGCGTACCCAGATACTTTGTTCGGGAGGGGTTCAACAAATTCAGTTGAGCACAGAGGACAGAGAACGGGGATCTGGGAGCGGTTCCCCCTACCCCCTAGTCAAAGTTTCTGGCGACAGCTGTAATTTGGTACAAGAAATTTCATTTCATATAGTAAACGTTTCTTAATTTTTGGTACTATACGACTATTTATGATGACAACCAATTTATTTCTCATTGCTAATGTAAAACAATTGCGAACATAGGTAGTTTTAGAATTTTACTGACATTTTTCCGAACATCTTGGAGTGTTGGCTTCCTAAATTCAGCAGTTTTTAACAGTTTTCACAATCGGGTTGAGTTTGGCACGATTTTGAAGGGCCTTCGGAATTTCGGGGGGGGGGATTTAACCCCCCCCCCTCGGTACGCCACTGTAACGTTGTATTTTCTGTTCACTAGAAGGTCCTTTCCGGTCTTGTTTTCCGACGGAAAGCTCCGTCGCATTTCTTATCCCTGCCATGTATCCCACATGCAGCGCCCATTTCATCGCCCTCTAGTCTATCGTTACATTAATGTGAGTTGCAGATCACAGATTGGCCTTTCATAGCCGAACATTTTATTGTCGTTAGGCGCAGAGCAGAGCCTGACCCTTCACAGTCGATAATTCCATTGTATGGTGCAGATCACAGATTGACTTCTTGCAATTGATTGGCTTGGGACCAAACGTCATGGCTGGAACTCCTGTTATTTAATCTATAGGTCCCAGATTCTATTCTCAGTCCACAGGCAGATTTTTGTGGCTACATTTTTCAGTGGTTTCCCACAGTCCATGCATTAAAAATGTTCGGATTGTGCATTACGTCAATGCACGATCACTTCCTTCCACTCCGGATCCTAATCATGGTCCAGAGTCATTCTGCTTTTCGACAAAACCTCAAATCGCAGTCGAGAAGGTAAAACTACTGCTTTATATTTCGGAGTTACCGGGTTTAAGTCTCGATACGGAGGGCAACTATCCTGATTGCGTCTTCTTGTGGATATCCGTAATTTCTCCGGACATATACAGGCACTGAAACTGGGCCATTATCTCCTCTTTCCACAGTCTTTCCAGTTTATTATTCAATAATTATATTACCAGCCAAGACAGCGTACTCGGTATAGCGATTCGCTACGGGCTGGGCGGTCCGGGGATCGAATCCCGGTGGGCCCGAGATTTTCCGCACCCGTCCAGACCGGCCCTGGGTTCCACCCAGTTTCCTGTACTATGGGTACCGGTTCACTTTCCCGGGGGTAAAGCGGGCGGAGCGTGGCGTTGATCACCCACTTCATCCGGTTCCGATGTTAAAGAAAGAGTAGACCTATACCTCCGCTCCCCCTCTGGGCCTTCATGGCCTGCTCTAGGGTGAACTTTACTTTTTTACTATACGAGACTGTGAGGCAGACCTAGAGTCCGAGTTGCTGAGAGGGACAGTAAGTAGGCTGCACCAAGATGGACAGTAAGTAGGCTACACCATAAGCAAATAAGTAAAATAAACCTTAGACTCCGTAGAAAGTGTCCATTAGTATTGGAGTGAAAGTGTCACGTTAAATAACCACGACAGCACTTTCCGGGGTGTACGACCCGCCCTCCGCAGTCCATGCGACACCAACTTAACTTTGGTTTGAATTTGCTAAGACATTCGCCACATTAACCATTAGAAGCCATCTAATAATTTCGTACACGATACGAAATGTCCGCAGTGCGCAACATGTTTGGCGCCTTCGCTGTGTTATTGCCATTAGATTTTAAATTCATGTCCGTTGATCAACCTTGACTGGCTTGTTTGATCTTCAATATTTTTCGGTCTCAACCTGTACCTTACAGATGTCACAGTCTGTCTCAATTTTTTTCCCCCATGGCGCAACAGCCCCTAGTGGGCCAGGGCCTCCTTATTATCGTGGCTCCACGATCACACGCAGTTAGATGGACCGCCCCCCCAGTCGGTAGGACTTCTCTGGACGAGTGATCAGCCCGATGCAGAGACCTGTACCTGACCACATATAACACTCACAAGAGACAGATATCCATGCCCGCGGCGAGATTCGAACTCGCACCAACGCCACGCGGACACTGGGATCGGCTCATTCTATCTCAATCACGAACACTAATCACGTGAAGTAATATTGTGTGTAGTGTCTGTTATTTTATCCTGTCTTAATCAAGTCATTACTCCGTTAAAGTGACTAATAGGTTAAAACTGGTTTAACCCGGGGGCGGGGACTGAGTGTAGAACTAGCGGAACAAGCGTTGAAAATTCAACGGTGAATGTTGACATCATCTCTCATCTCTAGTTTTTACAGATTACACTTCCATTGCTCCACTTTTATACACCATGGCAGTTGACTGACGCTCTGATATCAGGATTTTGTTGAAAATTCACGCTGTGGAGTTCGTGAATTCTGAAAAGACAACTTGATAGAACCACTGTTGTTATCAGATTTAGAAGTGCGTTATTTTGGCAGTGGTAGACACTATAATACCAACTAAAGCATGCATTCTAGTGTAGGTTATTGCTGCACTGTAGTTGTGCTATTGTACTGGTAGTTTCATTTAGTTTCCATGGAAATTAACAACAAACCGACAAACAAATAAACAATGTTCTACTTGCACTAGATAACAATAATCTCTGTTTATTGTGAGATTCATACGAAAGAATAAATACACAGTGGACAAAATGCAGAGTCGTTTTAACGTTAAAGCTGGTTGTACTGTACATGCAGTAAACGGTGTGATTTTAGTATTTAAATGAAGCAAATGAAGAAGTGGGGAGTGCATTTCGCTTTCGTCCAGTCGCCGCAGAGTTTTTGTTGGGTGTAGTGAACGGAGAAACCGTAGTCGCAAAAAAGAGAGGCATACAAACACTTCCTGATACCTGCATTGTTTTGCTGAGTGCCGTCACCAATCTGTGTGCACGTAACCACAGGCCAAGTGTCGGTAAGCCTTTTCTGTGGGTTACTGACGAAAGTTCCAGTAACTAAGACGTCGTAGCGTCGAATGATAGGCCGTTTCATGAAAGGCGTGTTGTCAAAAGATATGGCCGGAAGCTGTCGCGGCCTAATCGAGGTACTATCCCGAAATTTTCGGGGGAGGGCTGAGGAGAACCGCGTAGGATAGCCGATGACCCGCCAGTACAAATTTGGTAACTCTGTAAATGGTTGAGGCGATTATACATTAATTGTTTGATTAACCTATCAACCAGAATGGCCGCTGTGTGTCCCACTTGCTGTGACATTAGAGAACTCTTCCGTAACAGCATAATAACGTACTGCGTCCCTTCAACAAACAGTGGTTATTTCTGTAAATAGCATTAAGCGACTCTTTGTAATAACACGGAGGAAGCTTACTATGAGGTAGGAAGTGCATTGCTAAAGGTCATTTAGAAGAATTTTGGATTTTGTATTATTCACGTGGTGTAGATACGTGTTAATCGAATATAAATTCTTCTTTGTGTAAACCGCGAACGACGCTAAAAAAAAATCCTCAAAAACTGAAATACAGTATGTACTCCGTCTGACACAGCTTTCTTTCAATTTTATTATTTCAAATGTTGGCTACTAGTTTCGTACTGAATAGGCCATCATCAGGCCAGATATTCACAAAAACTTAAAAACACTGGTCCATATAATGTAATTCGTCAGTATCATAGGATCCCATTCACATTGCTCTTTATAATTAATACCAGCTATAGTTGTGTATATGGACTGGATTGGGCTGGCCCAGGATAGAGACAGGTGGCGGACGCTTGTGAGTGCGGTAATGAACCTTCGGGTTCCGTGAACTGCGGGGAATTTCTTGACTAGCTGCAAACCAGTTAGCTTCTCAAGAAGGACTCTGCACCATGGAGTGAGTAAGTATAGTTGTGTTATCCGTGATTAGTTTTTTTTTTATATGGATACTGCACACATGATATTGACGAATTATATTATATGCGGTAGCATTTTTAAGTTTTTGTGAATGTTTGGCCTGATGATGGCCTATTCAGGCCGAAACTAGTAGCCAACATTTGAAATAATAAAATATAAAGATAGTTGTTGCAGACGGAGTACATATTTTGTTTCTTTTTAATATTGTACTTTAACACAACGGGATGTCCTTAGCAAGATCCTCAAAAACTGTTTGTCGTACTAAATATAGGGATGGTATTTGTTAGGATTTGTAGCTTTTATGTGATACAGTAAATAGGTATGTGTATGGTCTCCATACAATAAAAGAAGGAATGTGTCTCTCTTTATGTGGTAGTCAAAGTCGATCAGAACATACAGACAGAAGCTTTAAATTTTGGCAGTACGTTTAGGAAGCCTGTAGGATGGCCCATGTCATATATAATAAATATCGGGGTAATTAACCTTCGATCGGCCTTACAGTGTCTTGCTGTCCCGATAACACCGACTTATCTTTTTGGAACCTTTCAAAATCATGGCGTGTATTTAGTAAAGATGTGATTTCTAGTATCCCTCTAGGGCTGTGATAGGTACGCACGGTTAAATTGAAGGAATATCTATGGAAATCTTAGCTAGAGACAGGAAATATCAAAATTTCCCTTTCATTTCCACGGTTTTTTAACCATATGCAATTAAAAGGGAGCTTGGAGTGAAGTGGCGAAGTGGCCGAAGCGCATAAAAATAATCGACCGACTTCCGTCACGCTCGAAGAAACCCAACGCACCGTTCCTGCGCGTAGAATAGACAACAAATCACGACCGGCTGGACTGTGAGAGTGTATGATAAAGGAATGCGGGAGAAATGATTCCCTTGTTCTGGGATATGAGGCTGTGTCATTGGATAGCCCGGATACCAACGATTCGAGGCAAAGTAAGTGAACTAATCTTCAAAGGTCGAAATGTCTAAAAAGAAATTATCTTGGACATCCCAACCCTTGAAGACACTACATTGTCTCGAAACGTCGTAATCCGATTACCTGACGCAACGAGATACTCCAGAACAATGGAATACGTAAGTTTTGGGGGTGTCTTTCGGTGTGAATTCTGCAACGGAGGGCAAATCATTCAGCCACAGTTTGCTGTAGCTCACAGAGTTGCAACAGAAATTTATATCTGTGTTGTTGAGCGTGGATTGATGTTACTGATTGTTGTTGGGTTGTTTTTAGGCGCTTTCGCAAAATTGTGAAAAAGCGACTATGACCTTCGTCATGTCTGTCCTTCTATCTGTCCGCGTGAAACAACTTGGCTCCCACTGAACGGATTTTCATGAAACTTGATATTTGAGTATTTTTCGAAAATCTGTCGTGAAAATTCGAGTTTCATAAACATCTGACATGAATAACTGGTACTTTATGTGAAGACTAATACACATTTTTGTAAATGCCTCGCTCGGTTCGTCTTAGAAGGAGAAATATTTCAGACGAAACTTGTAGAGAAAATCAGAACACATATTTTATATTGACTAACTTTTTTTTTTTCGAAAATCGCTCCTATTTTAGGTAATGTGGAAAAATACTGTACAGCCGGAAATACCACAGATGACAATATGGCGCATGCCCATTGCATGCTGAATACCGAAAGCTACAAACACATACTCACAATATGTAATACTTATTGCTTTTCTACTGCAACAATGGTTGCACGAACGCTCCTCAATACTACGTTATACATACACTTCCTCCATTGTTAAAAATTCCCCTTTGAAATTTCCACATGTTTTGCGCTGGATAATTAAAGCTAAGTGTTTTCTTTGTCTGTGTAGTGTCTGAGGATCAGATTATATCTACATTAAATCATTATCACAGCCAGTGAAACAGAAGTGGACCTATGTTTGGGAGTGCCGATTTCAAGCCTCGGCTACCTCGGCTACCTTGACTAACAATCTCGTCGGTTTGTGTGAGGCCTTCCTCACGAATTTCTTAACGTTCGAACCACGTTGTATGTCGTAACCTCTTCGAGGACATATAAATATAAACTCACAGCGAAGTCATTCTTTTACGGCTACTGACACGCCGTTGGGTCTTCAAGGTTACAGGCCACGTTAAAGGTTCAAATTACGTGTTCAGAAAAATAATTTACTTAGTGAACTCTGTACTGGATCTGAGAAGGAGGAAGTGATGGGAGGATAAGGAGAAAAATGCATAATGAGCAGCTGCTCAATTTTTACTCTTCGCCATGTATTATTAAGTTGATAAATCCGAGGACGATGTGATGAGCGAGATTTGTAGCAGGCGCAGAAGACGTGAGATGTAAGTACTATTATAGACTTTGAAGACAAAGTATATCCTGTTTGAATGAGTTATTTTTCTTCCTTTCTGCTATAACAATTCTGAATGTTAAAATACAGAAACCTGTAATTTTACACGTAATTTGCCGTTGCTTGAAATGCGGTACCTCACACCACGAGAAGAACAGAGATTCAAGGTATCTGGGAACCGTGAAGTAAGCGGAATATTTGGACCCTATTGAAGATGATAAGAGGATGAAGGACACTCCACAACGAGGAAGTTTATAATATTTGCACTTTGCCTCGTGTTCTTAGCGTGAAAAGATCAACGAAGATGGAATCAATGATGTCACGTATCTCGCGTAGTAGAAAAGCTTTAGCCGCAAACCCTGAGGTGAAACTGCTGGTATGGAAGTCCATTCTTTGGCGTCAATATAGTACGAACATTGTTTCTGAAGAAGTGGTGTTGAATGTGTGGACTGGATTAATGTGACTCAGAACAGGGGCTAGTAGCCGGTTGTTTTGAAGGTGGTAATGAACCTTCGGGTCCTGTAAAAGGCGCGCTCACGGTTTCGGAAGTTTGACTCTTCCCGATGGAGCTAAAGGTCCCTTTCAAAGCGCTAATTTTTATTCTCGAAGAGATAAGTGTGGAAATGGCGGTAGTAGCTTTATCTATAGGCTATTACAGGTACTGTATAATGAGAATCGGATATATGGGACCGGTCCACGGAGTATCTGTACTCCACACTGTGAGACGGACAGCTATGGGACAGACCCGCAAGACAACCGTCTTTATATTACGGCTTCATAAATAATCGCCGCTTTTCTTCAAATCGGTTCCTCGTTACGGAGTCGTCGGTGGGCTGCCTTAGAGGAGGCGCGCCGCGGAGTGTAGCAGAACCGGCCGACATCACAAATTTTACTTACCAACTGAGTGTAACTCGGCGTTAGTACGACATACGGACGAGGGCACTGTGATGTCTGCGGTAAGTTTCGTATTCCGCACTGAAAAATGTCTTAAAGTAGGCCTCGGCTGCGTCACGAATATTTTTGGGAATGAAGATGTTGTATTGTGCGCACTGTATGTCACGCCAGTTAAATTACCCGACTGGTCATGTTCACGCTTCGGGAGATTGACCCCCCCCCCCGAGGAAATTGTTCACGGTAGCCATTGTACACGAAATTAAGTGTCATTTGCTGCCCCTGACAGGAATTGATTCTGAGTTGTTTTCTTCAGTTTTGGTTTATTTAGTGACTGTTAAGTGGTCAGATTATGTAGCGTACTTTGGTAGGGTCAGTGGTAAAAAAATGAATTGGAAAGGATTCGAAAAAACGGTCCTAATGTAATTTATGGTACTGTCCCAGCGACTTCTTGGGGGAACAGAGGAAAATTACAAAATACTTAATTCCCGATAGTTGTCTTGGCCGAGATTTGAACCCGAGACCTTCCAGATAGGAAGCAAGAGTGCTACCGACCCGATGGCTATGTTTGGTTAAATTTGTTGCACACAGTAAACAAATACTGCATTGCGGAAAGGCATAAACTATTTCCTCTTAATGTCCTTATTCATTTACAAAATCTTCAGACGTTTAAAATAAAAGATGTAAATTTTACTGTAGTGTATCAAGTGTGATTTAGGTGGGTTTCACGATGCTAGAGCGGTCAGTATGCCGCATACAGAAGTGGCATGTAAGGAAGGACATACAAGGACAACATTCTCTCCCGGATAGACAGGGTAAAACCACGAAATCACGTAGGCAGAACACCGGCCGATGTTCGAACCGGTTACTCCCCGAACTCAGTACCAGCACGTGGACTTCTTAATTGCCTGCTTCTCGAAATAACGCTTGTGTTATGTAAGGAATTATATAAAATGACACGAGGTCACGGAGTCTTCGTTGCGTGACCAATATCGTGTTCCGGTCCCTCATTGTTAACAATTGCGAATCACGTCGTGACCCTGAAAGAATGCACACTTTAACCTTCTACACAGTATTATGAAAAGAGTGACATTACCCTCATACACACTTTCATTACCACTCCTCCACTCATCCTATTCTGCAGGTTTTCACGCGTTATATCAGGGAACGTCGCCATAGAGTGCGCGACACGCCATCATATGCTCCGGCTCTAAATCTTCACCCTCTGATCGGCTATCTTAAATGACTTTTTCATTGTGAGTTTGGAGATTTTCGATCGGTGTAATGGATTATTCTGATCTTCTGGTACATGACGCTGTGTCTACTGTGAATGGTTTCCGTTGTTTCGAAGGAACGAAGAATGCTTCATGGACCACTTGAGCCCTGAAGATGAAGGCACCACGTACCTTCGAAACGTCGTGTGCCCTTCACCCATCGCGATGCAGCGTCGTCACATCTCAGAAGATCGGAATCCTCGACCGTTTCATAGTTTTCCTCAGTGCGGGTTCGGGCCCCGGTAAAAAAAAAAAAATCTGCGGGTCCCCAACATGTGCGGACCGGCTAGCAGTACTTACACTAAATCTGAAATACTGACTCTCAGTTGCGGAGGGACTTGGGCTGGGTCGAAAAGGGCTAATTTGTACACTTGACAATGGTATTGAGAAAGGCAAAAACGTATGCAACACAGTCGGGTCCCGAACCCCTTCCGCACCGCCGAGCACCGGTAATTTTTACTGGCTTACTCCCCCCCCCCCACACCGTGACGTTGAAACTGAAAATAGTGGATGGTGTTTCGTGGTTTTATTTGTATCCTCTAGGCTATATTCTGGCTACATTTAGTTCATGACAGCCCACCACACACTTCCTTTCCAATTCGTCATTCATCTTCACCCAATAATTTGGCACTATATAATATGAGTTACTGACAGAATTGGTAAATAGACTCGAAATATCGTGGCATGTACTGGGGTAGTACCTGCAATTAGGTCACGACCACTTCCTGCCACGTTATATTCTGTATGCGCTGTCAGACGTTTCCGCTTACGTGTGTTGTGTTTTGTGTCATCAGATCAAGCATCAGCTTCACTAAACCCAAACAAGGACGCCACATAACAAAATATTCGCCTACTCAAGACCTAAGACATTTACACGTTATTTGAATATTAAAACCATAACTACCCGTCCCTCTGTCTGTGACTAACTATCAATACCTAATCAGCTGGACCGAATTTCATTTTGTACTTGTGTACTACACTGTGAAGTACACCCTTTCCGGTTTTTTTTTTTTACAAAAATTAATGCTCGTACTATGGTCTTCTGTGTTATACACCATGTAGTCCAGTAGGTTGGTGAGGCCTACCACTTACACCCTGACAATGGATGCTGCATATTCTTCCGAAACAGTAATAACCACCTACCAGCATGCACAAGCCCAGAATATCACATACATACATACATACATACACATCATATATACAGGGTTATTCGAAATGATTGTCGGGGTTTTAACAACTTGTCATACACAATACACTTGAGATAGGAGTATGTAGTTGCACCGATGGATCTAGAGGTTTATGTTCCTCCTCTTTCCGCAAGTATCCCGGAACTGAAGATAAGAATCAGAACCACCACTGAAACCATCACCGCTGACATGCTACAAACAGTTTGGAACGAACTCGATTATCGTGTTGATGTTTGTAGAATCACAAAGGGTGCACATGTATACCATCTGTAAGGTATGTAACAAAAACTTGAAGTGTTGTTATATTAAATTAAAAAAAATATATACTCCTATCTCAAATGTATTGTGTATGACAAGTTGTTCAAACCCCGACAATCATTTCGAATAACTCTGTATATATACAGGGTGTTTCACGACTTTAGGGCATAACTGCAGGAGGTGATTTCCTAGGCCTTTGTGATCAAAAAAGTTCATATAAACATGTGTCCGATTTTGGACGGTTACGGAGTTATG
>Ga0136643_10017585_pt1 | contig 10766 bp, 5 predicted proteins | sample TergutLab28metaG_FD_96883 | JGI IMG/M metagenome (GOLD analysis project Ga0136643, IMG submission 96883) | Labiotermes labralis P1 segment gut microbial communities from Petit-Saut dam, French Guiana - Lab288 P1 (version 3) (version 3) | ecosystem: Host-associated > Arthropoda: Insects >... | reverse complement strand
CATTGAATCTTTATCCAACTCCGTTGTTCCTGTTTCGAAAACATCGTGACAACACTACATTAGACCGCCAGCTAACACGAGGCTCTGTTCTTCTCGTCACTGCACATGCGCGTGATGTGGGAAGGGAGAGTCCATTTGCTCTGAGGTAAGGTAGGTATGTAACGTGTGGTATAAGCGACATTATTTGGTTCCGTTGCATGGTGTCTCTACAGCAGTGTTGCCACTATTAAAGTTCCAACCCTCGTATGTGCCATACTACATGTCATCACATCACAGAAGGCCATAATCTCACTTCTTACGTTTTTTTCCTGCATAAATAATAAGCAAGACATAGAAAGGGCAATGAAGAATTAACGTTAAGCCTGACTTATGTTATGGAAAGGTTCTGCCATCTAACCAAAACAACGTAACTGTACATTGCACACTGCCAGAGCAAATACATAAGAAATTAACAGCTGAGATACGAATGCAGTAAAAATACGTATGTATGCCAGGTTTAGTGCCACACTGAGATGGCAGTAGCAACATGGTGTCACTGTTGCTTCAACATCACTGCATGTATGGCCCTAAGAATCTTCTGAACTCATTGGGCTCAATGGCTTATTAGGCAGACCACTTGTGTTGGTATACCATCTGTGCAACAGTTTAGAAAATTCTGTATGTAGCAATGGGGATGTACTATGCTAAACATCACCACACTTTGCCTGTCACAAATATAATAAGAACAGTGTCCTTGCCATTTCTAAACTGTATTCACAGTACAGGGTGTATCTTTGTCTCTTACCATACAGGTAAGTACAGTACAAGCTCAGTTATGCACAATATGTTGGCTGAGCATTACATCATCTATGGTGGCCATTACATGATGTACTCACCTACAGAGAAGATTGTTCGTGCATGTGAGAAGTTGATTCTGTTGAATAAAAACAGATCATTTGCAATAGGTTTACACAATGCATGTATCTTGGACACAGTGAATGGTAGAAAAATACTGAGTCGCAGGTTCAGCACTGAACAAAAGCAAAGTAGGAGAACTTTTTTTTTAGATGATGCATGGTCTACATTGAGGAGGAATGTTAACAGTCAAAACAACAGATAGTGTTACAAAAATCTGCATGCAGTTTCCTTTACAAGACATTAAATGGCACTGTGTGAAAAAATGGTTGGGTTCATGTGTTCTAAAGAAACAAATTGAGACTTTTATGTTAAATTAATCCTGACACTATTATTGGGTAATTAATGAATAACAGATAGTGTAGGAAAACCCACTTGCTTCACAAGCAGGAAGACACGGTATCTGGAGGGCATTTCTCATTACTTCATGACAAGCTCTTATGTGTCAAAAAATATTTTCAGCAGGTGTGTGGCCTGTTCAGAAGCTGCAGGCTGTTGGATCTTAGATACTATTCTGTGACATTAGGGAAGTTGAAATTCTGGGGGAAACACACAGTACCGTAAGCAATAATAAGGATGTAATCCATCCATACACAGCTTGCTTTGGATTTGCTAAAATAAGATTACAACGCCAGTCGCGTGTACGTCTAACAATTTCAGAACTTGAAATTATGTAACTGTAATGCCAATATTTGCCGGTCCCAGTGGCCGCGCGGTCTAAGGTGTAGGTCTACGGCCGCTCGCCTGCTGAGATTGTGGGTTCGAATCCCACCTGGGGCATGGATGTTTGTCTGTTGTGAGTGTTGTGTGTTGTCAGGTAGAGGTCTCTGCGATGAGCTAATCACTCGTCCAGATGAGTCCTACTGACTGTGATGCGTCGTCGTGTGTGAGGCCATGGCCCACATTGGGCCACAGCGCCACAAAAAAAAAATACCAATATTTTATTTTGAACAGCTGCTTTGGATTTGCAACAAGAAAAGTTGTGTATTGCCAGATTACACCTTTGTTATTGTGTATCATACAAACACAACGGGGACATCACGCACAGTACAAGTTCCCAGTAACTGCATGCACTGTATGCACATGATAGAGTTCCCATGGTAGCTGCTCTGCTGAGGGCAAAGACTAGTTCAGACTCTGTATAACACGTGTCAGCACAGGTATACATTATTAGTGAGCAGTGAAAAGGGTAATTCATTCAGAACACAGATCGATGAGGCACTAGACCACCCCAGTTCCGTAGTATATATCTTGCCTGCACAAGACTTAAGATTCTCATCGCCACAGTGCAAGATCCAGTACAGTCAGGTTGGTCCTCTTCATGATCAGAAAAATTTCATGATTCTATCCCAATGTCATTTCACACAAATGGCAGATTAGAACCAAATTTGGACTTCGCACTCTGGGGCGGTGAGTGAGACTGGTTTCGTTTCTGAAAAAGCACAAAAATAAGAATGGCATTGTATAGGCTGCTGTATTGTGGTTGATGCATTTCCTTCTGTCAAACATTCAGTGCTGTATGTGTGTTGGTTACACACAATCCTGTAAGGGAGTATGTCTGCTATGGCTTGTGGGTACAAAAACACACACAGTAATACAAGAGCAGTTCCCTTATTTGGCCTGTGGCCGTCTATAAAGTGTTATGAACACAAGAGTTGAACACCACATTGCATACACCAATGGAACCTGTTCGCTAAACCATGGCAGTGGGATGAAGCCCAGTTGGTGGTAGTGAATGTGCTCGAAGCTTCCTTGCCTCTGCCTGCCATAACATTCCCCTTCATTTCACTTCTGGTATGTCAGCAAACTCAAAAGTATTTTTCCCTGTGAAAGGTTACTGCTATTGAAAAAAAGGATGCATTGGCTTGAGCATGTCATTAGATGGGTGAAACTTGAGTGGTTGAAGAAATGTTTGGACACAAGCCAGAAGCTATCTGCTGTTTGAAAAGATTCAAATGTACAAAAGTATACTTTTTATGTTGTTCTGCATGGATCTTTTCATACTAAGTGAGGAACACAGACTGAGGGTGCTGAAGGGGAGTGTTTGGAGCAAGAGGAAGTGACAGGAAAATGAGGAAATGGCAAATTGAGGAGTTTTGTGATTTGAACTCCTCACCAAATATCATCAGAATGATAAAATAAAGGATGGTTGGTCGGGCATATGGTGTGCATTGGTCGTGCGAAAGGCTTACCGGGTTTTGGTGGGAAAACACAAATGAAAGAGTAAGTGGGAAAACCTAGAAATCGATGGAAGGAAAATATTAAAATGAATCTGAAGTGTTTGGCAGGATGTGGACCAGATTCAGCTGACTTAGGATAGGGGTGGGTTGTTTCGAACACAGGAATGAGCCTTGTGTGTTCCATAAAATTTCCCAGATAGCAAAGCAGTTATAAGCTTCTTAAAAGGGTATCTTCCATGGAAGTGTATTACCAGGATGCTCGTGGATGCAGTGAATGATTTACAGGAATGGAAGCACACAGAAGGAGAGAAGAGAGAACTCAGAAGAATAGCCATCTGTCATAAAGGATCCCAGTGTTGCTACAGGACCTATAGTCAAGAAAATAGTAGGTATTGTAACTGGGGCTATGGGTTTCATGGTTTCGGGTTCAAATTCCAGTGAAGTCAAGAGATTTTTCTCATCTTCAAAGTATCCAGACCAGTCCAGGGCCCCATTCAACCTCCTACTCGAGGTTTTTCCCACGGGGTAAAGCGGCTGTGACGTGAAATTGACAACCTACATCTAGTGCCAAGTTACAAATGAGTAGATCTCTACATTACTCAAATTATTTGCCTTCATGGCATGGAAGGACACGGACCCTTTTTGTAGCCAGGCTGTAAGAAAACAAAGGTAATGATAACAAGAATGTGTATGAAATGAGAATATGTCATACCGGTGGCCAGTGTTGTTACATGAACTACAGGCAAGCAGTAAGAAAATGTAAGGGTTACAACTACCAAAATGTGTCTGTGAATAAACTGAGAGCAGGTCATTCAGTGGCCAAGGAGTAAGAAAAATCATGTGAGGATTATGAAAAACAAAATGTGTGTGAACAGAATGAGAATATGTAATACAAGTGGCCAATGTTCTAACAGAGCCTACAGCTAAGCAGTAAGAAAATGGGTAAAGGTTATGATAACAAAAATGTGTGTTAACAGAATTAGAATATGTTGTACAGGTGGTTAGTGTTGGTATAGTGCCTGTAGACAGTAGGTAAGTGTGTGAACAGAATGAGAATATGTTGTGCAGGTGGTTAGTGTTGGTATAGTGCCTGTAGACGGTAGGTAAGTTTGTGAACAGAATGAGAATATGTTGTACAGGTGGTTAGTGTTGGTATAGTGCCTGTAGACAGTAGGTAAGTGTGTGAACAGAATGAGAATACGTTGTACACTTGGTTAGTGTTGGTATAGTGCCTGTAGACAGTAGGTAAGTGTGTGAACAGAATGAGAATATGTTTTACAGTTGGTTAGTGTTGGTATAGTGCCTGTAGACGGTAGGTAAGTGTGTGAACAGAATGAGAATATGTTTTACAGTTGGTTAGTGTTGGTATAGTGCCTGTAGACAGTAGGTAAGTGTGTGAACAGAATGAGAATATGTTTTACAGTTGGTTAGTGTTGGTATAGTGCCTGTAGACGGTAGGTAAGTGTGTAAACAGAATGAGAAGATGTTGTACAGGTGGTTAGTGTTGGTATAGTGCCTGTAGACGATAGGTATGTGTGTGAACAGAATGGGAAAATGTTGTAGAGGTGTTTGGTGTTTGTATAGTGCCTGTAGAGGATAGGTAAGTGTGTGAACAGAATGAGAATACGCTGTACAGGTGGTTAGTATTGGTATAGTGCCTGTAGACTGTAGGTAAGTGTATGAACAGAATGAGAATATGTTTTACAGTTGGTTAGTGTTGGTATAGTGCCTATAGATGGTAGGTAAGTGTGTAAACAGAATGAGAAGATGTTGTACACGTGGTTAGTGTTGGTATAGTGCCTGTAGACGATAGGTATGTGTGTGAAGAGAATGGGAATATGTTGTAGAGGTGTTTGGTGTTTGTATAGTGCCTGTAGATGATACGTAAGTGTGTGAACACAATGGGAATATGTTGTATAGGTGGTTAGTGTCGGTATAGTGCCTGTAGACGCTAGGTAAGTGTGTGAACAGAATGAGAATATGTTGTACAGGTGGTTAGTGTTGGTATAGTGCCTGCAGACAGTAGGTAAGTGTGTGAACAGAATGAGAATATGTTTTACACTTGGTTAGTGTTGGTATAGTGCCTGTAGACAGTAGGTAAGTGTGTGAACAGAATGAGAATATGTTTTACAGTTGGTTAGTGTTGGTATAGTGCCTGTAGATGGTAGGTAATTGTGTAAACAGAATGAGAAGATGTTTTACAGGTGATTAGTGTTGGTATAGTGCCTGTACATGGTAGGTAAGTGTGTGAACAGAATGAGAATATGTTTTACAGTTGGCTAGTGATCATATAGTGCCTGTAGACGGTAGGTAAGTTTGTGAACAGAATGAGAATATGTTTTACAGTTGGCTAGTGATCGTGTAGTGCCTGTAGACGGTAGGTAAGTTTGTGAACAGAATGAGAATATGTTGTACACGTGGTTAGTGTTGGTATATTGCCTGTAGACGGTAGGTAAGTGTGTGAATGGAATGAGAATATGTTGTATTGTTGTACACGTGGTTAGTGTTGGTATAGTGGCTGTAGACGGTAGGTAAGTGTGTGAACAGAATGAGAATATGTTTTACAGGTGGTTAGTGTTGGTATAGTGCCTGTAGATGTTAGGTAAGTGTGTGAACAGAATGAGAATATGTTGTACACTTGGTTAGTGTTGGTATAGTGCCTGTAGACGGTAGGTATGTGTGTGAACAGAATGAGAATATGTTGTACAGTTGGTTAGTGTTGATGTAGTGCCTGTAGACAGTAGGTAAGTGTGTGGACAGAATGAGAATATGTTGTACATTTGGCCACTGTTGTTACAGGGCCTATAGCCGAGCTATAGCAAAACAGGTAAAGTTTAAGCCTATGACAGTGTGTTTGACCAGAATGGTTAGCTTATAGGCAGGGGATAGTGGTACTTACGTGTGCTGGGGAGGGCAAGCCTAATAGCTTGAAGGAAGTGTGGTTGGTACATGGGCCTTCCTTCCATGACTTAAATAAATAGTATTGCACATGTGCTATATGGCACGCTTGCTATGCACAATGTTTTCCAAAGGTACATGTAAATATCTCCCTAGAAGAGGCCATGAAAATCCTGAGGGTTATTAGAGTTTTAGCTGTACTCTTTCTTTAACCTCGGTGCTAGATGATGATGGGTGGTCAAGGGCACGCCCTGGCTGCTTCATCCCTGGCAAATGGACCCATTTCCCATACTTAGAGGAGGCTAGGTGAGCCCAAGGGCCAGTCTGGATGAAAGTGGAAAGGACTGTCCAGCTCATAGCGAGTGACCATACCAGCTATGCTATCACGGGCCCTACCACTTCGTCCAAAACTAACAAAATCCAGGCAGCATTAGTATTTAAAACTTTTGAATGTGTGTTCTTGGTACATATATCGTTTTTGTTTTGAACACGCTGGAGCTAGATAAAAAAGTCGGTCATCACGATAATTTTTCATGATAAAATGGTAAGAAATGTATTTATTAGATCTGTCAGTAAACGTAAACACCATGTGAGACTAACAACGTTGTGACACGAGCTGTTAAGAAGTAAATTCCCCCCAAGTGTAGTATTATGCTATCCATAAATCATATTCCTATGTGATCAGTAATTTTAAAAATGTGGCCGTATATTTTTAAAGGAAGAAAATAAGAAATAATACATATCAGCACCCTCAAAAACTTGTAAAATGGTCACAGATTTGTGGCCAACAAAGGGACAGGCCCAAACAAAGTCAACTCTCCCCCTGCATCCACACACCAGACATTCTGATGCCAGCATGTCCATTATATATGTCACTCTGTCATGTTAATCCCATGTAGATGTGATGGGCTTTCACCAAATATACTTTTCCTCTCTGTATACCAGCAAACTGTCCTGACATTTACCAGTGATAAGCTTACACAATCCTTCACCAGTTGTATCTTCTAATATAAAAATGAACATAATTCATATTCCATCAAGTGGCAGTGACTTCCAGGTAATGGGCCAACCATAACACCCATGTCACACTTATGTATATTGGACCATGCATCATTGTGATAGTTGAAGAATAAGTGACCAACTTGATGTCACTAGTTATTAAGTTTTATTTCACTTCTTCTATGCTCAACATGTTTCGGACATTAATACGTCCATCATCAGGAGCCTGCAACATTTCTATTGTATCACCACATTGGTCGTGTGTTCTTGTTTCGATATGTGTTGGAGTTTCGGTGTGGGTGGGTTCGGGTGGTATCCGTGTAGCAGGCTGAAGCACTGTGCTTCAGCCTGCTACACGGATACCACCCGAACCCACCCACACCGAAACTCCAACACATATCGAAACAAGAACACACGACCAATGTGGTGATACAATAGAAACGATTCAGGCTTCTGATGATGTATGTATTAATGCCTGAAACAAGTTGAGCATAGAAGAAGTGAAATAAAACTTAATAACTAGTGACATCAAGTTGGTCTCTTATTCTTCAACCCATGTCACACATTTGCTAACACTGGAATTGCATTTTATCAATGCTATTACATTGCATTCCCCAAGGTTAAAATCCGACTGCCAGTCCTACCTTGTTAAAAATGCCTTTTATTCTATTGGGGAATTTCTTTCTGCTGGTCATAACAATGCAGACATACGAAGATTCTTATTTAATGTGTTTTATTATGTTGTAATCCCCCCGAAGTTGTCCCTAATTTGACGTAGTGATGGGGCTTGTGTGGTCAAATGATCCTGTGAGCTAAGCTGGCAGTAGCATAGCTACTGGCAGGGTCACCCAAGCCGGGCAGGCCAAAGGTGATGACCCAGACAAAAGGGACACCCTGGTCCTCCAGGTTGGGGGTTGGGCATGGGGGAGCCGACCCCACCCCAGAAAGGAATTTGCTTTCAGAAAACCTCAGAGCTGCCTCAGACGGGTTTAACAAATAGACGACGACCTGGCTGCAAGGGAAAGGAATTGATTTTTGGCACATGGAATATTCGAACACTATTCAAGACCGGAGCACTGCTATCTCTGCTCTCAGTTAAATAATACAGACTCACCATAACGGCATTACAGGAAAAACAGAAACTTCTACACCATAATACTAGTGGAAAGACCAAGAACTAGATGGGTGGATGTGGTCCAGAGGGATGCATTACAACTGCTGGGGATAACAGGATGGAGGAGAAGAACTGAAAATAGGGATGAATGGAGGCGTCTTATGAGGGAGGCCAAGGTCCAGAAGGGGCTGAAGTGCCATATATGAATAGATAGATTATGTTGTAATGCATATAGTTGCTTTGAACTGTTGTGTGTTTATGAGCTTCTGTTTGTAATTTGTCATGTTCTTGCTAATTTTGTGTAGTTTTGTAACTTACTGATTTGACTTGATGGCAATTTGCAATTTAGCTCTTTGCATGACGAATTCCACATTCAACGTGACTTGTGCGGACAATGGATCTGTGGCTGTATATGTATATGTATGAATGTATGAAGCCCTAAAGCACCAGGTCAAGGTCAGATTGTCCCTTATCTCTATTAACCCTTTAAAGACTAAATGAGTCTGTTTTATATAAAGGCCCAGTCTGTACAACACACTGACACCCTCCAACTCAGTTGCACAAAACCAACCTGCTAATGCTGTGCAATGCAAAAGTCGCTGTTTGATCTGAGATCCGTACAAAACACATAAATGCAATGTGAGAACCATGCAGAATTTTTTAATGTTAAACCTGGCGGTACGTAGAATAATGGCAAGGCTTTAAAAGGTTAAGCACCCACCATGAAGGCAGCGGGCAGAATGAAAGTATATTTTCATGTACTCTTAACCTTGGCACTGCATGGAGGTTAACAGTTAAATTCATGCCACAGCATCCATTTCAGAAGATGCTGGATGGGTTTCCAAGTCCATCTAGATGCTTTGTGGGGGGGAATCTCTACCCCTGCCAGGAATCAAGCCCCATTTCTTTGATCATGCAGTGTGTAGCCTAATCAGTACAATTACTGAGCTATCCCAGCCCCACCGTACCACCGGCTTGTATAAAATTTCCTACTCCTGACAGTGAAGTTTAACAGAATCATCTAGTCTAAATGACACACCGAAATCAATGTTCTACCAAATATCAACCTCACATTCCTAAAATATGTACAAAGTATCCACTTTGTACAAATTTAGGAATAAATACTGTAGGCAAGGTGCTAGAACATCATGAGGACATCAGATTCTTCTGAACTCCATCATTTTCAGGGTCTAACCCAGTGCCTTAGTTTCATTGGGTTACCATACAAAACTGCCTTAAATAGTTACATATAATAACATGCTAGTCAGATGCTGTAAACAGACACCAAAGGCTCCTACTGCAAAAGATCTTTCATGCATCAGTATGCCTTTGAGTAACAGAGGCCACATATTAATTGAGAAACAAGTCAGAACATGGAAACAAGCCTTATGTGTCTGTCCTTTATCCCACAAAAGTATTTTACCATCAGCAGACCCATCGACTTACTGTAAGATAACATAAGAATTGTATGAGATATATCTGGTTCTGACAGTGAGAATTTAGATTACGGTCTGCTGGGATGTGATAATGTAGTTCAGCAAAAAGAACCAGCAAGTTGCATGTGTTTGTCTCCACCTACAGAGTAGATGGTGAGGCAGCACATTCCTCTGATATGCACTGTGCATGCACCAAACTACATGCTAGACACCCCAAGAGACACACTAATCTTAAGTAACCAAGCTTGTTCTACTGTGTGTTGTTACGAATACACATTATGGTACGTACCAATGACAATGGGCACCAGCAGGATATCTTCCTGTTGTGAGGGGCAGGGGGAGGGGGTGTAGGAGCCAGAAATAAGCCATTTGAGAACATTTCTAGTTTATTTTTTAAGAAGCTGTTAAAACATGTCTGTATTCACAACAGAAGAATAATATATTTTTTAAAAATAGTTTTGATTTTGGTAACAATATTAGGTATGTTTTCTTCCCTTTTTGAATTTTGATCCTTTTCTGAAAATCCATGAGCTAGGGATACCTGGCTAGCCTGCCCTCCTGCTAGTGCTCATGACAATGGTGGGGAATTCTTGCAGTTCTCAAAAGTATGGGTACTCACGGGTGAGATGGGTGTGTCTGATGTTAGGTCGACATGGGTCAGAACAGGATTCAGCTTCTTCTTCAGCACTTTACTGGGACTTACCGATGCTGGAACAGAACAAACAGTTTGAACTGGACTCTTGTGTCCCAGGACAGCAAACAGTCACAGCCTCTTGTGAACATACGAGGCTTATTCAGACAGTAAGTACCATTTCGTTGTAAAAAAAATTCGAGTAAGGTTTCTTATAAAATTTTATTGTTATCAGATTCTACATTCTTCAAACTATTTTCCCACATATTCTCCGCCATTATTGAGGCACTTATCACAGCAGGGCACAAGTTTTTGTATATCCTCCTCATAGAATGCGGCCACTGATAACCCAAATGACCGCTGACAATGTCATAGAGTACAGACCTCAAAATCTGAGGAAAGTGCAGGGACAGATAAGAAATTGTGAAACGTCTGTCGTCACACACTCTTTTGTTGACCTTACACACCATATCATCATTCACCAAAGATGGACGCCCACTTCGCGCCTCATCATGCACGTTCTCTCGTCCATCATTGAACAACCAAACCATTTTCCTAACCATGCCATCACACATCGCATTGTCACCATACACTTGACAGATCTGGTGATGAAT
>Ga0136643_10017581_pt1 | contig 10767 bp, 5 predicted proteins | sample TergutLab28metaG_FD_96883 | JGI IMG/M metagenome (GOLD analysis project Ga0136643, IMG submission 96883) | Labiotermes labralis P1 segment gut microbial communities from Petit-Saut dam, French Guiana - Lab288 P1 (version 3) (version 3) | ecosystem: Host-associated > Arthropoda: Insects >... | reverse complement strand
GTGAGGTGGGGTTTTGGGGGTTGATTGTTGAGTGTGGAAAGGGAGGGTAGGAGAAAGGAGTGGGGGGGGGGGGAGGCGGGGAGGAGGGGGGGGGGGGGGGGGGGGTGTGGGGGAAGAGAAAAGTTGTGTTATGCATAGCTGTTTTCTGCACTTCAATGTAAATATACCACTCAACACGGACATCGGAAATCTCCACGAGAAAATAAAATTTTAACAATTTTTTTATGTTGGCCCAACTAATTTCGCCTTTTCGGGTCGTCCGTGAGCAGTTGATATTATTTAACTCTGCTGGTCAAGAAAGTTTTCGTCTCTGTGCAACAGGAAGGATCATACCATGCTCACGGAAGCTCACCACTGGACCTGGTCGTGAGCCAGATGAATTCAAACCACAATCAGCGAGTGTTTCTGTAACACTGACTTCAACAGAACCCCTACGCTTAGGCTTCCCATCAGTCTGGTGATCTTAGAGACGTTGCCAGGAGAAGCTGCTGACCTCAAGCTCTGAAGTCCAGGCACTGTGCAGCATAAAAATTATGTGCTGATGCTGAGAAGTATCGCGGTATTCATGGCGCTCACGGCCTGGCTTCAGGAACCACAGTTTTAACGTGTCGAGAAAAATATAGTCATTTGTGAACATTACGTACGATCGCGTTTCGGTAAGGCTGCATATTCTACAGGAAAATCTGTCGAACAATGATTTTAGGTGGACAGGCTTAGGATGTGACAATCATGTTCCAGTAACAGGCACAGCTATTCAAGGACATTACCTCTATCGATTTATGCAGACTGCTTCAAAGTAATTTGGTCACTGAATTAACATCCACTAAGGACACCATTCAGCCGGTCCCAGTGGCCGCGCGGTCTAAGGCGTACGTCTGCGGCCGCTCCCCTGCTGAGATTGAGGGCTCGAATCGCACAGAGGCAGGGATGTTTGTTGTGTTGTTAGGTAGAGGTCTCTGTGACGGGCCGATCACTCGTCCAGAGGAGTCCTACCGACTGTGGTGCGTCGTTGTTTGTGATCTATAAACCTCAAGAATGAGGAGGCCCTGGCCTACTGGGGGCTGTCAAAAAAATTCTGAGCTCCCAAAGGCGTCATGCAGATATTGTGACGCCTACCTTCTTTAGATCGACATAAACGTACGAGTGCTTATGTATCAGGCGCGCGTTATGGAAAACGATTTTAACAGAGTTTGCAGAGGGATAACTGAGAAAAGGCTCACTGTTGTTATATCATCACCATCACAATAATCGCCAATCATCACCAATGTAATAAAAAACAGTAGTGAATATAACATAATTCCTACAATTCATGCGCCTGATAAAATGTTCGTATTTAAGCCATATGCATTTCGAAAATAACACGACTCTCCGGGGCAGCTATGTCAGTAAATAACGGACTACGGGCTGTGTCACAATCCGAGGGATTCCAGCAGCCGCACAGCCTAACCAGACATAGCCTAAAAGCGCTACGCTTAAACCTGCCTGCAAAGCCCCTCGGGGAAGGTGATCTGGCTACATATATAAATTTTTAACTTTCTGAGCAGTTTTGTAAAGTCTGATGGCCAAAGGTTCAACAGAGTCGAAAGGAAAACACTTATACCTCAGTTACATAGAGGCATTCAAACATACAGTTCATCCCCGGCTATAGTAAGCTATGGAGTAGTGACCACATTTTCTATATCTCTCTCTCCATGAGTTCGAATTTCTGAAAGCAGAAACTAAACCGCAGGTGGGGGCGGACAGGCGGGCTGCTGTCTGATGGACCTAGCAACCCTTACGGTCCATCAGAGTGGGTCTCGTTCCACGCTATGCCGAGTTAGAGTAACCCGTTAATTAGCTTATACTTAATTAGCAAAAGAAAAAGCCTACATGAAGCGCTAATGATGGTAATAAAAAAGAACAAGGATGGGTAACGGGAAACGGATTCGCTTTTGAACTTGCACTTGACGTCAGCTACAGTGTTTAGACTCCAACGAAGGGCTTCAGTAGGGCCCAACAACATCACTGTGCACAATGACAGACGAAGTAGAATGGCCAAGTGTTTGACGACGATGTTGGTACGTAGTGGAGCCGAAAATGTTTTATATATTTGTTTATTAGGTTTGCTGGCGTCAGTTACGGACGGTTCATAGCCGTACGTTTTGGGTTTAATCTGTCAACGTACGTTCAGAACCGTTGGTGATAGGTAGGAGGGCTGTAGGGAGACAGATTTAAACGGCGAAACGGTTGGGAGCAGATAAATGACGCTAGCATGGCAGTGTGAAAGCAGTCGCATACGAGAATGGCGTGAGGGAGTACAGAGAAGTGACTGTGTCAGTTTCCTAGAAAATGATCTAGATGTTTAACTGGATATCGCACTCCATTTTTATATCAAGAGTAAAATGAGTAAATAAAACACAAGTAAAAAGAAAATAATTCAAACTATAAGTGATTCGGTGAACCACACCCGTCTCCCGGCAAGAGGATCACCTACCAGACTCAGCACGTCGGGTCAACAAAGTTACAAAGAGTGATCGCATATAGTAAGTATGCATATCATAATAGCAGTGGTGGTGGTGGCAGCAGTAGTAGTAGTAGTAGTAGCTTTAGCAGATGCAGCAGGTTAAAGCGCCTGATTTTTATTCAGGAGATCTATGGCTCGTATCTCGGCCGGAACAAGACTTGTCCTACCTCGAACCTGCCGCATGTGGACAGGCGGACAGACACAACGAAACTAGTAGGTTGTTTTGAAGATTCATTATTCGAAAAAAAGCATCTAAAACAGGGGTGCACACTTTTTTCAAACACAAAGCAGTCAGTCACCTGAAAATGTTAGGACACAGAAGGGTCCGTACTGAGGGCCCACGAATATTAGGCGCCGCGTACAAACTTCAGTCGTTAAGGTGACCTGGCGCGCAGGTTTGTGCGCTCCTAATCTAAAACATGCTTTGTATCCTAACCTAATTCTGTTGTCTCCGCAACTGTAGCTCTCCTATGCCGTTCCCACCTCCATATCGGATTCCCAAAACGTAACTTTACCAAAGCAGCTTTCCTAACCAAAATCGTGTATTATTTCACGCTTCGTCCATCCATCCCACAGTCCATCTCTGTCTTCTCTAATAACAAAAGAGTTAACAGTACGAAAACGATACAAATCTAAGTAATGCCATAGGTCATTTTCTTTACTCCGTGATATATGCAAAACTTCAAGCTTAGAATTTTTTATTTATTTATTTACTTTTATTAGCAATCAGAAAGAATACAATCTATAAGCTACTGTGATGATTATACACAGTACGCTACGACACCAGGTATTACTATGACGTGGTAGGGTATTCATCCAGCAATGTCACCTCAGGTGCCTTGCAAGTCTAAAGGCCAGCATCTTTTTAGTCTCCTAGTGTTTACAGGTTGTAGTAGTGGCTCTGATAGTGGATTGGGATGGGCTTCCAGGTTGTTGTGATGTTTAATGTTTCTTCATGGATGACGTTGCGAAGCTTAGAATTTGAGTTTTCGCTTATAATCATGTTGGACCTCCAAACGAACTGTGACAGCATTGTTAATGCAGTGACGAACTACGGCGTGGATAACTGGGGTTTCGACTTCCGTTGGAATGTGTATGCATGTCTTCATAACGCTTTCGAAGGCGGCCCAGTTGGATATCCAAATGGGCCCTTGACGTGAAGTAGGTCACAGAGTGACGGTGATCCCTCCCCTCCATCTGCATTTCGTTCATGCTGTATATGAAAGGAATGGAACAGGTTACAAGCAATTAGCGCTAAAATGCTCGCATCCTACTGGCGGCCAGCCAGGAAACTTCACGCAAAGCGCGCTGTTTCTTGCCTGAACAAATCAGTGAAGTAACAAACTACAGCTACAGTGATTAGTTGCGGTAAACGGTGTTCAGAACTAAGCAGCACCCACGACCTACGTTACAATGATCGGCTATTCACACACCGCCAAAATCATATGTTATGTTTATATCAGCTCCACAGACACCATTAATGAATGATATTACTAGGGATAACAGTGCGTGGAAATTTACCCCCACGGCCCCATAAACCTCAATATCGCAGAGATTAAGTAAGCGGACAGTTGTGTTCAGAGTCCGGACAGCCTCGAGAGACATTTCTGTAATTTTACAAAATTTAGGTAGTTATAAGTTGCTCACCCTGAGAAATGTTTACAAATCTAACAAAGGACTTGAAAATATACTACTGAGCCAATTAATTAACTAATTAACTCGGACATAACTTCGTAACTGGGTCGCATACCCCTGGCACGGATGGCGGAGATGAACCGCTAGGGAGACCAAGCATATCCTGAAAGAAATCACACTATACAAGACAGTCAATGTACGTATGAATGTAATACTGAGACGCGTTCGCGTAAACATTGTTGCCGTGGGAAAGCAGTAAATATTACACATCCTACTCCCCGATGATATCCTTACTCTGACGTAGTGGTGGGGTTTGCGTGGTCAAATGGTCCTGATAGCTATGCTGGCGGTAGCGTAGCTACTGGCAGGATCTTCCATGCCGGACAGGTCAAAGATGATGACCCAGACGAAAAGGGACACTCTGGTCCTTAAGGTTGGGGATTGGGCGTGTGACCGACAACCTCGCCCCGTAGAAAAGTTGATGTTGAGAATAACTCAGAGATGCCTCGGAGAGGACTGATAAACAGAAGACGAGCTGGCTGAAAGGAAAACAATTTGACTCTTGGTATAAGGAACGTCCAAACACTGTTCAAATCTGGAGCACTAACTTCCTTGCCCTCACAACCAAAAAAGTACAGGCTTGATGAAAGGATCCCAAACAAGGTACTTAATGGGAAATTTCATAATACAAGACCAGCGGGAAAACCAAGAAGAAGATGGGAGGACGTCGTCCGGAGGGACACATCACAGATCCTAGGAATACGAGGATGGAGGAGATGGGCAAAAGACAGAGAAAAATGGAGGCGTCTTGTGAGGGAGGTCAGGGCCCAGAGGAGGCTGCAGCGCCGTACATGGAATTACATATCCTAAGAGAGACACAGACAGAGAGAGAGGGAGAGAGAGAGAGACAGACAGACAGTGTGTGTGTGTGTGTGTGTGTGTGTCTGTAGCCTTAGTTATCCAGTATACAACGCATGCGCCGTATTATGTTGTCATTTGTGGTCCGTCTTACACTACCGTATTTTTCTACATTACCTCATAAACGGGACGATTTTCGGTGGGGAAAAAAAAATTTGAACATAAAATGATGTTTCTATTTTCCCTACAACTTTTGCCTGAAATACTTCCCATTCCAAGAAGAATTCGTGCAAAGTACCCGTTATTATTGTCAGAATGAAATGAAGCTGGAATTTGCTCTACGGATTTTTGAGAAGTACACAAACGCCAAATTTAATGAAAATCCGTCCAGTGGGAGCCGAGTTTATCCATCTGGATGGAGAAACGTACAAACAGACATGACGATGGTATTATCTTTTCGAAATTTTGCGAACGCGCCTAAAAATAAAGCTAAAACGAATGCATTGCGAAACTATGAAAAGTATTCGACTGGGAGGCTGCAGGTACAGCTGCAGGACCTTCAGAACACGATAATAAATCTTCCAGCGTCAAAGAGGCACGGAATTTCTTCACCAGCTGTGCAAATATTAGCTTCTAAAATACAGATTTATTGCGTGGAGTTGATAATGATATCCCGAACGCTCAACTGCGTTTGCAAGGCGTTTGGACAAACATGAAACCGTACTGGAGAAAACGGCGTGAGGATGTCAATGCAGGCTCTTGTGCATTTTTGAATATGTCTTCGGGACCCATAGCACCTAGAAACATCTTGCCCAGATGAACAACTGCCACTGAAGGACAACTACGGACTTGGTTCTGCGGTGACACTGTGACTGTTCTATTGTTCGGAATTCAGTGGAAAAGTTGTACCTCATCTGGAGAGAGAGAGAGATAGATAGAGAGAGAGAGAGAGATGGGGGAATGTAGCCCTTTGGCCCATGCTTTACATTCTGAGAGGTTACTATCATACACAGTCAGGACACAATATCGATTTCAAAATCGATAGCCTGCCATCTAACATAGAAAGGGCATTGTAATCATACGTCTTCGCGCCCTGCGGTTACGTCGTAATCAGAATATCTAAGACACGGATTATTATTCCAATTAGCCTCATTGTTTGATACAACAGAAAAGAATGAATTCTTTTCTTTCTATTGCCCAGGGGCAAGCCCATCTGGGAGCGTCCTAATTGCAAGACTGACTGCTTGAACCATTGTAAAGTGACACTAAGGGAGGTGGTATCTTGCTGCAGCAGGAAACTTCAGAGAGGGTGCTTTTGGTTTGAGGGGTGTGGGAAAAATGGTGTATACTAACAGCTGTTACTGTGCACCAACAGATGGAGCTGCTGATAAGTGCAGCCTCTGTCTCGCGTAAGGAATTCTGTTCTACATATAGATGGAGATAATACAAACATGCCGGTAACATGCAATGTGGCAACATAAAATCATGCTCCGATACAACCAAACATCCTTCGTCATTGTCCCACTTAACAGTCCCGTATCACCTACTCGTTACCAAGGATTATACATTTGTTAGGTAATTCAAAGCACGTGATGGTTACGAAAGATGAATGCGTAAGGATTCAAGGCGGCAATCGTGGGTTATTCAAAGTTGAAGAGGATATTTAAAAACGCTGTAGAATGTCGAATGACACAACAGGACAGTCACCGTCCGGTAAACTTGAAGGATGACGAAGAAACGACAATGTCTCTTTCTAAGGTACTGTTCCGTCGACCGTCCGAATGTACTGAGCAAAAAACGAAAATCTTCAGGCACGACAGTCGGTGTGCCGGCTGATTCAACCACACCGTTCGCAAGCAAATTTGGTTTGATGAGGAATCAGTCACGCCGTGTTTGAAACTACCATACGGGAATTCATGTGGACAGAAAACAAGGTTAACTTTTACCAGAACAGCAGGTGTATACGCGGAGATTCTAAGCACATATCATTCGAATGCTAAAGAATACACACCGACATCAGGCTCAGCAACATCACTCAGCAGTATGTGTTCTCGCCGACGTTTGGTCCAGTACTTCACTCAGCAGTGTTATGTTCTCAGCGACGTTTCGTCCAGTACATCACTCAGCAATGTTATGTTGTCAGCGACGTTTGGTCCATTACATCACTCAGCAATACATGTTCTCAGCGACGTTCGGTCCAGTACATCATTCAGCAGTGTATGTTCTCAGGGACGTTTGGTCCATTACATCACTCAGTAACATGTTCTCAACGACGTTTCGTCCAGTACATCACTCAGCTGAAAACATTTTCAGGCTTCTGTCCGTCCCAGCTATCTGCTTTGTTTCGTTTGGCTTCTCCGTAGTCCACTAAGGTAATCGACAACGGATTCCATTTTTCCGATTCCACACGAGAAGGTTGCTTCTCACAAAACTGCCTAGAAGCAAATTATATGAATGTATAAAAAAAAAGTGTACGTGTTTTTTTCCTTTCCGTCTCTGTATTAAACGGCTTCCGTTTTTTACGGTTAATTTTACATGTCTTCATTCTGTATTCATTGCAGCAGAGGCATTTTCCAAAAGGGGGCTCAATTTTAATCCAGGTAACATTTCACATAGGTTCTATTTATATTCTATATGTAGGCCAATGCCAGCACAGAAAATGATGGACTATCGCTATTCTCAGTGGTCCCAACTGCGTAGGACTTACAGCCCCCATGCCTTCTGAAGTGCAATACATTACCTGTTATTGAGGGATTGGGAATTACGTTGCAATTAAACTACAATAAACAATGGTTATGGCTCGATGAACACACGTGCTGTTTTCTAATAAACAATATTGGCATTAATTTGTCCCTAGTGCATGTGATCTAAAACACACACACACACACAGATCCATCGTTATTTGGTTTCTCTATCTGCGATGTCCAGAAGCATCTCCGAATCACAAAACGGACCTTAGAACTCGCACAATACAGTGCCGAGTGTCGGTGTCCGCGATACGGCACCAGTTTTTTTTAGCGTAGCTTATAGAGGGATTTGAAAACATGATTAAATTGGCTACTGCATATATCTCTAATGTTCCTTCACGTATAAATTTAAGCACCATGGCTTTTCGTATTTTTATAGACGCCACACAAACAAAACGATACGGGGTAAAAAAAAGAGAATAATAATAACAATGGATTTAAAACACTCTGTTTTCTCTGGACGACTTGAAAGACTGGCTGTACACGGCTGATAACCCATGGCAAGTAATTTTATCGCCCCAGTACATGTGAGAGGTTAATTTCCATTTATCGTCGCGGAAGTGTTTTCTTTGGACATTACCCCATTGCCAGGAAGAGATGTCTGCCACCGTCTTTAGGTTAATCGTAGCCATGCTACTAACGATCCACATCGCCCCCAAACCAGCTCAATGTCCAGAAAGTGGAACATATTCTATCATATGTTGAAATTTGAAACTAACGATTATAAATTGCTATAGAAACATACCAACTTAGTAAGACCCTCGTCTGAAATAATTTGAGCAAGGAAAGGGTTAAAACAATGCAAGCACTCTGTAGAAACACACGGCCCTTACTACTAGGCTTAAAGGTTTGCTATTGTGGTTTAGCTATGATATGTACGAGTTGATAGTTTCGCCCTTTGGAGGATAATCAATGAGGAGGATGCTGTCTTGATCCCCAAAAAATTGAGGCGAGAACTTTTCCAGGGGATTTTTTGCACGTACAATTTTTTTGGGGCGGTGTGAGCCGCTTTGCCGTTACTCCATTGATTGTTGTTTTGTTTCCGGGTCATAGTGATATAACTAGGTTGCGTCCATTATCACAAATCGCGACAGGAAATCATTTGGATCGCGCCGAAAAGAATTCCAAAAGTTGCTCAGACGACTGGCACCGTTGACGCCTTTGATCCGCGTTCAGGCATTTCGGGACCCACTTCGCGGAGAGCTTGCGCATGTCCAAATCTTCATGAATGATGGACCCTTCCCGCCCAGTTGCTCAGCTATTGATTTAACCGAAATCCGGCGTTCTTCCAAGATTAGCTAGTGAATTTCATCAATAATCTCCGGGGTAATCACTGCTTTGGGTCGTCCAGGACGAGACGCATCACAGGTGGAAAAATCACAACGTTTAAACTGGGCCACCCCGTTTTTGATGGTGGCGTACGATGGTGCATGTTCCCCTAATGTTTCTGTCAGAATGGCGTGAATCTCCTTCAGCGCCTTGCCTTGCAGGGGGGGGGGGGACTTGATGGCAGCTCGCGTATCCATGTTGTTGAAATCACGCGCTTCGCCTGACATGCTTCCTTTCAGCCTCTGTAACAAGAAAAGACTTGCAATTCGGCACATGAACAGACCCCTCTTTCCGACACTATCGATTCCGTCCTACGACATCGGGAAGTAGGTCGGGCTAAGGACTTATCAGCAATCCCTCGTATGGACAATACTTCTGCCTTGCACATGCAAATTAATACTCAAAAAAGATCCGAGGTTCTCACAGCTGTAATGACGATGATTTAAGTCTTCTAGCGATGCTGATCGGTAAATAGTCATCGATGTTTCGAGAAGTTTGATGCCTCCATCTGCAAGGACTAAGCAGTCCAAGAAAAGGCTCCAATTGACATGCCACCACTGATAAGACATAAAACCGCAGGAGAATGCATGTGAGCTAGTTGGCCTTAATGACATTCCATACAACGTTAAAAAAATTCACGTTAGCTGATAAAGATGGTCTTCACTACGTCAGTTCTGTTGTCAGCACTGATAGGTCGATAGAGTACGAAAAATTACGTGAGCTAATAAGTACGCCTTAATGATATCAGACTAGTTCCGGCCACCGCTTACATGCTGGTCTCTCTGGCTGCATGTCCAAGGGTCATGGCTTCCAAGACATTATACCGTATTGATCATATGCGAACTTCACGTCCTCCAAAACGTTAATCTGTACCTTAAGTGTCACTGACATTAAACCCGGTTGAAATGAAATGTCCATTTCCAACTGTCACAAAAATTAAAAAAAGCAAATTACTAACTAGAAGGTTAACCCATGCAGTAACTAAGGCATTTCCTTACAACAGGCAGATATTCCATGGTGTCGCCTTTGTGCGAGTGCATTCAATCGGACAATGACACTTCCACCCTTACAGAAGTAACAGCTGAGTCGGTTTAGAGACAAAAGGATGCACAGTGACAGTACGATATAAAGAAGACGGTGTTAAGGAGTGTGGCGCAAAGACTGCACGTTGTACGTGCACACGGGACAGTGTCTGACAGATGGCGTTACTTCTCACATAGCATCGCCTGTAAGGAAATATCAATGTCGGGGAGATGGCATTAATAAACCGACTACCACAACATGTCAACAATCTACAGCACGCTTATAGTTGGAAATACAACAGCCGCTTACATATACACTAGTAACACTTAAATGAGGAATGATTTCGAAAATCAATCATCCCTCAGAGGACACTAACATGGTTCTCCACGTTAACCATCCTGTCTCCAAGTTCTTTACGAAGAGAAAGCGATCCGCGTCCACATCTGTATTCGGGTATCCCATAGTGTGCTATAATACTCACCCTCTGGCTGCGTGATATCACTACAGAACAAGGTCTTGCTTACCTGAAGGAACAAAGACAAACGAATTAGTTTTTACAAAAGTTATAATTTCAACAGTTCTCGAACTTTTAATTAGTTGAAACTTTCTCCCAGTTTCTCTCCGGAAAATGGGGGGGGGGGGGGGGGGGGGCAACTTTCCTTAAATTTCGCC